>Ga0209671_1004162_pt1 | contig 14215 bp, 8 predicted proteins | sample WorMetHERISLAND2_2_FD_187401 | JGI IMG/M metagenome (GOLD analysis project Ga0209671, IMG submission 187401) | Marine gutless worms symbiont microbial communities from Max Planck institute for Marine Microbiology, Germany - Olavius geniculatus... | ecosystem: Host-associated > Annelida >... | reverse complement strand
CAGCAACTAATCACGTAATCTTGGAAAGATTTAACATACATCTAACATACATCTGCCATATTCAAATGTGAACATGTCAAATATCTGTGTCAATTGCCTTTGTGGCTTGCCTTTGTGGCTTAACAGTGTAACGGTAAGCTGTCGGACTAACGATCGAATGGTCAATGGTCATGGGTTCGATTCCCGATTGGGACACTATCAAATAGTTACTAACTGGATGGGTGACTGTCTGCGGACAGGTAAACCATCTTACAGGTAACAAGATCAACTCAGTTTTCCATCTTTCCGAGACAGGTTAATTGAGTACTGGCTTGTCTGGCTGGGGTTAAGGCAGGCTGCGTTCACCAGTGCATGGTGGCAGCTAACACTATATGATCCCATACGGCAGGTGACACTTCGTAGCTCTGTGAAGGGTTTCCTATTTATCTTCTTTTGCCTTCTACACTTGCTTTGCTCTAGCTGTCTGACGAAGTAAAGGCTTATGATCAATCAGTTAGAAATATACGATCAACATTTAACAAGCGCAACTATTATGCCAGCAAGCAGAAAGCATGCCACATCAGTCGGTCATTGTTTCTACAGCCCACACTCCACTAATTTAACATGTTAACTTGTTGGATAACAATAAGTCGTAAAATAACCTGTACAATGCTTTAACATGCCAAGATGGCATGCATTCATCGGCATCGTAGCAGCAAGGAAGCAGAGTGGTGAAAATTATCTCCTACCTAAGTTTTGTGCTGTCAGAAAATGTTCTTCTGAGACCCGCATTCTGGGAAAATTTAGAAGCAAAATTAACATTTTGAGCAACCACATCTCCTCTGGTGGAAATATGCACTGCAGCTGTTTGTCAAAAAATTGCATCTTCCTGCCTGCATATTTTTTTAACAAATGATGCTATTGCATGGATTTGTCACAAAGTTGCAATTTTTATGTTTGACTTCTCGGAAAAAAGTTGTTGCAAACTTGTTGACTTCTTTTACAGATTGTTCTGGGTTTGCTTTGGAGTTTCAATCAACAAATCAAAGTAATGTGCTTCACACATGTGCAATAAACTACAATAAAAACTGCAATAAAACAACCAGTGTAAGTAAGTAAGTAAATAAAATGAGAATTGCACGTAACATCAAAAATTAACCTCTAATACCGCATTTACACGATGAAGCAAACATGAAACAAACGTATTCAATATATATGTGCACGATGTGTGCTCTAAATATGCTTCATGTAGGGGCATATGCTTGATGTTTACTTCATCGTGTAAATGGGGTATGATGCACTAAGCAATGGCCATTGACCCAGTTTACTGTTTATTACACAGAGAACGTGGTGCCACAAACTGGCCAACAACTCTTTTCGTGTGTTTCATTTCAAGAGCTTGCACAATTACAATATAACTGCAATACAAGATAATAAACTATGGTTTTGTAGTTTCATTGTAATCTATTGCACACGTGTGAAGCCTTAAGTGGGGTTTGGACTCAGTCGATGAGGTCAGTGGGTAAGGAATGCTGAAGTCGATCGTAAGCAGGTGACTGTGCTGTTACAAATAGACTGATGCCAGGTCGATGTCGGGACGGCACGGTAATGTGTGATGTTAGGTACGGACGATACGCGTTGCTGCACTTAGCCATTCTTTCCTCACGTAGCATGTTCAGAACCTGACCTGCAAACCACATCACGCAGAGCAACATGCTATGATGTTGTGACAACAACTACAACAGGTCAGTCACTAACAAAACAGCTTTTTGTCACTATCATCCATATTTACGAAAGCAGACAAAACATTCGCTGGTCTGACACTCACAAGTTTCAACAAGAAAGCCCAGCTGTCGCTAGGGAAGATGTGCTACAGCCTATACAGTTCCTGTTGCAGTACTGACCTTAAAGGTCATCCAAGGTTGATGATTTTCATCTCATACGAAACGGTGACCAATAGCAACCTTGTCCCTTCTCTCGCCATTTCCGAGATATGGCCAGTTTTCCATTGAGAAACATATTTTCCTAGCCCCCATCTTCAACCCCAATTTTGAAAACGTTCCCCTTGCACTAGAGCACTGAAATTTTGCATGACTAAATTTAACACACATGGCTAATTACTCGTGTAAAAAATTTTCCCAAATGACCTAACGCTTAGCCACAATACATCCGTGACAGACGACAGACAGACAGACAGACGACAATCGTGCCATAGACGCTTAATGCATAGCTGTAGTGCATCAAAAATTTATCTGCAAACATTAGGCTCGTCAAACATTGTATACTCATCTCCAGCAAAACACTGACAGTTGATGAAATTGTGAAAAGTTGCCTACTTGTCTGTGATGTTGGTGACAAGGAACTGTGAAAGTTATGGGTTTGTTGTCGACGACTTACTTAAGCTATCAGTACAAATGGAATTTCAACTTAATCAGACAAAAGGAAAAAGTTACCGATGACGTTGATACTGTGCCAGTCTTCATCACATCCATATATCAACACAGAGAGATCGCAGCTGTCCCGCCAACGAGACATGACATCGGCACGCCGCACTACAACTGTCGGCTCACAGCTCAACCGTCTGACTAACTCATCCTCGGTTACGATACACGGCAAATCACCGATAACGATTCCTGCATTTACACATATCACACAGCGTCCAGTTTATGCACTGGCCATTTACCCTCACCATGGTTGGCCACCTTGACATGGTGTTGGGGTTTAGTGCTCTTATGACCTGAAAGATTCTTGTAATCCATAGCGTAGGTGCCAACACTTTACCATTGATCATGCTCTGGTTAAACTTCGGCTTTCATGCCAATTTTGGCTTTACAGCTGTCTTTGCATGTAATGGCCATTTATCTATGGCTTCACAGCCGTTCACAACTTCATAGCCATTTCCTATAACCTTATGGCTTACATTCGGGGATGCGCATTGGGCCGAACTGATATGGCCTCAGTGCTAGGCAGGTGTAGCAGCCTGCCCACCCTGGAGGTAAGGTAAGGTAAGGACCATGCACGTTTCAATCTGATTTAAGCTTCACATATGAACATAAAATGAAAGAAAAAAACATTTGCAAAAACTATATTTAACCTACTAGCAATGATATGACATTCTTTGTTCAACCAGCCTTCTCTTTGAATCGGACCAAAGTTAGGCCTTCCTCCAAAAGTTATCTCAGTATATTGTGGGTGCAAAACTTTTGCACAGTGACCAGTCTCCAGAAAAACAAAATTACCTCACATTTTCCTGATGTTTCATAACACTCGCAACCATGTTACATAACTAACAGTCACAGTAGCAAAGTATAGCCGAAAATTGTATAATGCACGAGCTAACAATAAAGAATAAACCGTTCTACTGGACAAAATTTTCCCCCGACAGTTCCACGACTTGTGGTCAACTCCCTGAAAAAATGTCAAATTGACTGACATGTCCACATTAAAATTTATTTATTTGTCTTCAAAACAAATGGCCATTGGTATACCTGCATTTTGTGGGTCAAAAGCCCTTCCTGTCACCAAAATAACAGTGTCAAATGACGGAAGCTTAGTTTGCATGATAGAGAAATAAGTGGTCAGTTTCACCTTCAGAGCGGACATCATGTACTAACAAATGCTGCCATGACTCAGTTGTCTGGTTGCGGTCGTACGTTTGATCGATGATCTTTAGCGTTGCCAAAGGCACAGCACCTATCAGACATGAAACATACTCAAGCTCAGAAATTATCCCACTTGCTACCTCAAAAGAAAAGTCTATGTTTTTGATGCAATGCAAAAAATGAACACAGTAGAAAGGTATATCGTACCTGATTACCTCCAAGGAATTATATTACGCTTCGAGACTGTCATTTTGTACACAAGTTAACTAAAAAAGTTCTGAATGAATTTCAATGAAAGTTTTTAAGCAGTAAGACACAGCACATAAAAAAGTAAAATTTACACTTGGTGGCAATCCAGATTCTTACTGGATTCAGGATCATCAGGAGATAGGGGATGCACAAACACTATGTTGTAATCACTAGGGGGCAGTACCATACTTAACAGAGATTTAAGATATATGATCACTTTGAGTTCACTATGCTACGCTGACTTTATACACATATATCAATGACCATTCACAAAAGAAGAAATTGCACAAGCAGAACTCTCCAGCCAGCATTCACTACTTACAATTACATAAACTGGCAGATAACTTTTTCAATTTTCACTACTACAGGGTGGTCCATAAAAATGTGGCACTTTACTTTTGTCCATATCTTTGCCAATTATTGACCAATTTTTTAAATTCTTTCACTAGCACATTCTGCAGACAATTTGCAATGATGCGGTTATTATATATCCCACCACATCATAAATGCATCTCTACACTACAATGTGAAATATTAAGGAAGCATGAATATATAACGATAATAATAAATTAACATTTTGGCAAATAAACAAAAAACACTTCGGACCAACATTGCAGTTAATGGTCTGTATGACAATAGACTGTGTGGGTCTAACACAGTTTAGTGTCATACAGATCATTCACTGCAATGTTGGTCTGATGTGTTTTTTTTCCATTTATCTATATGTTCGCTAATATTGTTAGCTTTCCTTACATTTATATTTCACAGAGTAGTGTAGAGATGCAATTATGGCATGGTGGAATATATAATAACTGTGTTATTGCAAATTGTCTACAGAGCGTGCCAGTGAAAAAATTTTGAAAATTGATCAATAATTAATGAAGATATGCGCAAAAGTGTAGTGCCACGGTTTTTATGGACCACAGTGTACATTGTCATTCAACAAATCTGCAGCTCTACCAATTTTTATCCAGGAATCCAGCCACTTGCTGAGTCTGATGTTGGACAGTAGCTGCTGATGGAAGAACTTGCCAAAGACTTTCTCTGCCGTGAATGCTGCTAGCCCTTCAGTGATCTCATCAACTGATGTACCTATATGCATACACAGAAGACACATAAAAAAATATGACATTAAATCAAAATGCAAACAAACAAAAATTAGCATTGATCTTACATACTTAATGTAACAAGATAAAAGTTGGCAAAATTGCAGAACTTTAACTGTTTCGAGAATGCTGTTGACAAAAGTCAACAATGGGAAGTAGAAAGCTAACAGTAGCTGACACATTAGATGATATGTCGACAAACATCTACAACATCACAACGTTAACCCAGAAAGTACTCCACCCCTAAAGCCTACGAAAAAATGTATTCAGCCTTGAAAGAGATAACTATTAGAGCACACATATTAGCGTAAACAATATCAACAAACCACTTTGATAAACAAGAAGCCCAGCTGATGCTAGGGAAGATGTGCTAGAGCCTATACAATTCCTCCATTCAATCCCAAATTTGAAAATGTTTCCCTTGAACTGCATCTCCAAATTTCGTAAGCAGAGAGCCTTGAAACAGGGCTAATTATTCGTGTAAAAAAATTTCCCCTAAGACCTAACGCTTAGCCACAATACATCAGTTACGAACGATAACAATCGTGCCATAGACATGCTATACAGTTACACATTGCAAAGCTTATAAGCTAAATTGTTAAGGTTTTAATCTGCTGAATTCATACAGCTTATTATAGGCTATGATTTGATTCAAAGGCCAGTACCTGCACGGCTCTGGGTCAGCAAGAATTCACACAACTGTAGCTTGTTGTCAGAGCATGGAGTTCTGTGCATCAAACTGCCCACCTCCCTCTGCCTGCCTGTTATACCAAGCCGCTTCTGCAGCGCACAAATACATATGTTATCCTTCTTCATAATTAGAAAACTGAAATAAAAAACTAATCAAATCGTGTTCATATCACACAGCATAATAATAGTTTCATAGAGTTCACAACAGAAAGTTACTGGTAGTCACATCATTAGTAATGCACAGAAGTGTGATACGGAACATGCAAAAGTAGTGAGATGTATCCAATTACTGCGATGTACAAATGGCATATATTGACTCCATCAAGGTTGTATCTTATTACTGTTTGGATTCTATCTGTAAACAAATGTAGTCAAAGTGATGAAGAACACTGTCAAAGCTGGGGCAGGAGTCTGCCATGACAAGCACGTACATCCATCTTTCACTCTCGCTTGGGCTCAACTCATAACCAACAAGAAATACTTTACATTGTAACCAATCTAATGTATACTCCACGCACATTAACCGCCGATACTATGATTGCTACTACAACAACTACTACTACTGCTACTACATCTACCACAATATTACTGCTGCTACAACTACAATTAAAGATCCAAGACATACCTCTTATACAAGCTGACAGTTGTAATTCTTTTTGTCTGAAAATTCATTGCCATGGCAACGAGGTTTGGTCAGGGTCTTGCCATGGCAACGAGGGTCGGTCTAGCATAAATATAAATGACACTGTTAAACTGACCGACCCCGACAACCCCACCACAGAACCAAACCGGGAGTGGATTGGATGACTGATTGCTGAGATATGGCCATTTGAAGTTCTTCCAGGAAGAGAGGTTGGTCGGTAATCAGTCAAACAGTCATCAATATTACACTATGTCATATACTCCTCTTCTCTATGTAAAGTTGATGACACATTGGCCAGAAACAGGCGCCTGTTTCTGGCGAAACAGGCCCTGTTTCTGGTGGCAGAAACAGGCGCCTGTTGTCTGGTGCCAGAAACCATGACACACATAGCCGGCAAATGATACCGGCAAAAAAAAAACAAAGATGGATTCCGATTTTACAGAAATTCATTTTTTTTGTACTGTTCTACGAGTAAAAAAAATACTTTTGTCACTCCACTTCATCTTTTATTTTCGTTTACAAACAAACGAGCAGTGCTAACGTCTGCTCAGAACGACCAATCACAGTTCACCTTTAGAGCCGGTTTCCAGCACGAAATTGAACATGCTTTAGCACCAGAAAGTATGACAGACTGGCCAGTTTCTGGTACCAGTTGACTGGTGCCAGAAACAGGCGCCTGAAACTAGCAAGTGTGTTATCACTATTAGGAACGTAGCATGAGCAGAATAAAAAAAAGAGTAGAAAAATAGGTGTGATGGTTTGGTCCCCAGAGAAAGAGTGACATATGAGTCAACTTTGTTTAAAGACATGCTATTTTCACTGACCAGTACATTGACCACAGCAACAGTGCTGCATGACGACGCGATGACTGAATCAACTGACTGACATCTTAATGGCTCTAATCCCGACAAATATTCTGCTGTCAGCATATCACACTCAGGCTCCCAGTATACATCCTACATAGCACATACAGGGTGGGCCATAAAAACGTGGCACTTTACTTTTGTCCATATCTTTGCCAATTAATGACCATCAAAATTCTTTCACTGACACATTCTGCAGACAATTTGCAATAATGTGATTATTATATATCCCACCACACCATAAATCCGTCTCTACACTACCTTGTGAAATATGAATGAAATATGCACGTACAACGATAATAACAAACAAAACATTTTGAAAAAAATACTTTAGATAAACATTGCAGTAAATGTATAACGCTGGACTGTGTGGGTCTAACACAGTCTGGTGTCATATGGATAATTCACTGCAATGTTGGTCTGAAGTGTTTCTTTCATTTACTAATGTTTGTTATTATTGTTCTGGTTTCATATAATCATGTTTCACAAAGTAGTGTAAAGACGCATTTACAGTGTGGTGGGATGTATAATAATCACACTATTGCAAATTGTCTGCAGAGTGTGCCAGTGAAAAAAATTTTGAAATCAGTCAATAACTGGTGAAGATATGGACAAAAGTAAATTGCCACATTTTTATGGCCCACAATGTAGAATGTCATACATGCATACACACATACATAAGGTAGCTTAGTGGTGTCACAATCGTGGCTTTGAGTCCCAGCTGACTAGCTGTGTTGTTGCTATCAAGTGGCACTACATGGACAGATCAATTGCTGAATCACTTTAGTCATCTAGACCCGCATCTATCCATTAACTAACAGCTTACTGTAGAAATCAAGATAACTATCTAGGAACTATAACGATGCGATTTTTGGCAAAGAAATTCGTTCCATCAATCACAAGATACAGAAATGTCCTTATGTGTGAACAGTAAAAATACCCAGAAGCAATACCTTGGTGCTGTAACAGCGAGGAGCTCTGCTGCTGACGGATGTAGCAGCAGCCGGTCGGGAACTGTGTCTGCCCCGACATGTTGACCGATCTCTTAGGCCATCATCCCGTAGGTCTTCACTGCACACAGCAATGCAAACACCACTTACAATAACTACAAAAGCACTCCACCAATGCTATGCCAATTTTTGCAACAACAGACATTCATCATGAATGGATAAGACATCTCAGGAGCTATGCCCAAGTAAAGAGATATGGTGCTGCTACACGGTGAACAAAACCGGAAAAAAAATAAATATTTGTCATATGGTGATTCCTATCCTGGATTCAGAATCCAGACGCTGATCCAGATCACCACCAAAATCTAATCACTTCTAAGTCGGGCCAAGTCTTCCTGAAAATTTCAGCCAAATATGCATGAAACTTATTGTATAATTCTCTTAACAAACTGGTCAACAGACCGATAAACACTGCTTATCACATAACTTCCAATCAAAAACAAAAAAACAATAGCTAACTCACACTTAGCAGTGTGAAAATAACTAGATATATTGGTGATAATAGAAAACAGAAATACGCATAAAGCACACACACTGCATACTGCATTGTATTGTTCACCGAATGAGCTATAAATGGAGTAACAACCCCTTATCCACTCTCTTTGATCAGGTTTACAATCCCATATTAAAGTTCGTTAATTCTGATCTAAATTCAGTAAGATACAATGTCTATCTGTCTTGTTATGCTGTGCACATACTATATAAGACAAACATCAAAGACAAAACATCGTTAAGACAAATTTACGACAATGCTGTGACATACGGAAGGTTTACGACAAATTTACGACAAAACACGATTTACAAAAAAATCGTACAAGAAAGTTACGGCAAAGTTACGAGAAAACGTACGGCAGCTCATTAGCTGTCGTATGAAACATGACAAGCATGCATGCAGTAATTACTGCAATTTTTCATTAGTATATACTTTCAACATAGTGCCATAATACGTATTAATTTCGTTTGCAGCAACTTTAGGCAGCGAAATCGCCACAAAGTCCATTTATTTCCTGTTGTTTACACTGGTAACCCTTGGCAACGGCGGAAGCAGATGATCAGCGTGCAGCACTGTGCACCACCAGGCGCGATTGGTTGAGATCAACATAATGGTGGCTGATTGGCTGGCTAATTTTAGAGTTACGACAAAATAGCAAGAAAGTTACATAGTTGTAAAATCAGCTTCCAAAATTCGGATACACATTTTTACAACAATGTTACGACATCGTAACTTGCTGATTTACGACAAAGATACAACGAATTTGCAAAGACTTTACGACAATTTTACGATTGTTTTATGATGTTTTGTAAATTAGGCCCCAGAAAATAAAAACTAATTTTCATGTAACAGGAAGACATGGTGAAGAAAATTTTATAAAAAAAACTCACAATGTCAAACTGGAGGACATTCGTGGTGAGCTTTGCTGACTGTCGTCAGTCAGCGGATGTGAACGATCGTAGAAGACATAATCTCCAGTTGCACTTCTCCACATGACACCGTCCTCACAAAACCGACGTCTAGAAGCTGCAACGCATGACAAGAGATATATCACACTGCATTCAATCACGGAACGAACGGTCGAAAAACTACACAACAGTAGACACAATTATCAATCACTGGCAATTAACTATAACCGTACTAACAAACAGACAAAACTAATATTCTTTCACAACTTGTCCGACACACAATATAATGCAAAATCTTGTTCACAGCAAGCAGCTTTGCCAAGTAGAAGCTGATAAGGATATGTAGGTTGCAAAATCATCCGACTCTGATATACCGTACCAAAAGGCAATAAACAATACTCTGCGTCTTTTGGTCCTCTTGTCTGAAAACGTCTGATGCAATAGTATTATGACAATAGACAAAACGATCAAAGTCAAGTTTACTTAATGCCCCAGTGCAGTATTTCGAAATGTGTTTCTGTATTTGTTGGACGCTATCAAGTGGACAACTTTAAACTTGATACAAAAAAAAACATTCATACTGATGTAGAGACAGCAGCAAAGCCAGAGAAGCATTTGGCAAACACTAAAAAAAGACTGTCATAAACGTCATGAATGAGCTCAGATCACTGAAAGAAAAAACAGGAAGTAGAAGAAGAAAAGAGTCTAAGGTTCAAGAACAGAATGGATTACCGAACAATGATATACATACCCATAGCATACCAAGGTGGCAACCAATGTGGCAGACCCAGACTGGCATAGTTCATCATTGATACGCATGACGAGCAACCAAACGCCGGCTGATCAGAGTCTGAGGGTCCAACTGACAATGGGTAGCATCGGTTTTGCTTAGCATCAGCTGACTGCCTGTCATGTGTCTCTCTGCTACTTGATCCGACCAAGGTATTGACTTCAAATACCTGCTCCTCAGCTGCTCCGATAAGAAATTCAGCCGCCACTGGTATGGAGATAGCATGATGCCGATCAGCTACTGCTTCAGCTGCCTTTTGTACAGAATTACTGGTACTGTAATATTCATCGGAGGGAGAAGGAAGTGAGGCAAGAGGCGCACCATGGCTGGATCCCACTGTTGGATTAGAGCTCTGTTTATTCACTCTGTGAGTGGCATACACAACTACAGACTCGAGGCATCTCACACTGCTGTGAGATGGCTGTGTTTGTGACGAACACACAGAGATGGCACTTCCCTGGTCACTATGATCTAACCCTCGGTAGCTGCTTGCCATAGCTTCACATTCCTCCGTGCATAAATTCAGCTGGAGATTGTGCCATGACTGTTGCTCTAGGTTAACAGTAGCATCAGATTCTGATACATTAGCTGTACCAATGTCCATCAGATTACCACTGCCATTGTGAGGAATTCCACCCGACTCTTCGAGTGTAGATGAAAGACTGCTGGAAGATGGCGATCCAGCCACTGCAGCATTGTGAGGCATATCAGCATCAATGAAGTCATCTAGACCCGCATCTGTCTCCACAAACCATGCAGCAGTCTGACCACGCTCAGGCTCAAGCACCGTACTCAATGATACAATGTCGATATCATCCATGTATCCATCATCACACAAGTCGGCATTTGCAAGCATGCTGGTCAGCGTTTCAGTCAAATCTGTATTCGCTGCACTGCTGCTGCTGCTAGCTTCGACACCAGATGAAATCTGTTCCGATGCTAAGCATCTACTGGCACCATCACTTGCAGAATTATGATCTACGGGATCATCAGAATGAACAGATGCGTTGACCGATGAATTGTGTGGTGAGCCCGATCTTACATCCACACCGTTTGTAGTAGATAAATAACCACCGCAAACCGACTTCGATGCAAGACTAGCGGTAACATTTGAAGCAGATGTCGTTGTGTTCTCGTGAGTGATGTTCACAAAATATCCATCGGTGTCACTGTACAAAACCCTACTAGTTCTTGTTTCAGAATTGCAATTTTGAGATGCTGCACGCAAATGGATGGCAACACTGTCTGCTTCCGATGAAGCATCACTATGCGATATGGCAGCATCCGAAGCTTCTGCACTTACATTGTGGCACACAGCACACTTCTGTTTCACCGACACTGACACAGCATTTTCATCTGTAAGACTAGAGGCAGCATAATGTGTCGAGCTATTTTCACCGTTACTTGATATCCGGCAGCTGGCTGTATCTACAGCGGACACATTACTACTGTGGCCAGTACCATTAATTGGCTGCAAGTCCGAACAAGCACCATTTGAAACAGCCTCTTCAACACCCGACATCTTCAAATCGAGTTCTTATTTCAGACTGTATTTTTCAAGCTTCAGTAATTGCATTGCTTCTTTGCAGATCTGCAAAACACATCAATGACACATGTTAAATCATTCACTTGCTAAAAGTATAACATGTACACTAAAAGTCCAAGTCGCATCAGTTTACGTAACTGTTATAAAGCACTGATTGGCTTAATCAAATGTTAATTTGTCAATATTTGTTAATCTTCCTGTTGCCAGTGTTATCTTTATACTGTAAAAATAAAGTTTAAACGTGGATAAATGTGACGAAAGTTTGATGTCACAACTATTAGCGTCAATGTAGTATTCGCAGAATTTGAATGCTAGCAGCGTCGATGGAGCGTGGTACCGAGTGAAAAGACTACGCTTGCATTTCAAGAATTCGCTGTCATACCAAAAGTAGGCCGACGATATGCCGACGATATGCCCTTTCCGTTGCACCAATCTCCAACAGATTCCAACCTTCGCTTCCGGAATGCAAGTGAGTTCCCCTCTCTGAGCACGCGCTGCATCAACGCTACAGCCAGCTCATGGCATGTTTACTTTCTCGCACGCTGCAATACACACTATAAACAAAGCATTGTTCGTAATGTCATCATTCCATTCACGCAACATTATTTTTATTAAAATTGATGTAAAGCGATGTTTTTATTTCAACTGATCAGTGTATAATTAATTAGCATTACATTCTACACATATTTAGCCAATATCGTTTGGGGCATCACACCAACGGCGTGCACGACTATGGTGCAGCGTGACTGTCCAGTCGGCTCTTAAACAGTGCTAAAAAGCAAGAATGACATTATATAAGTCTTGGGTACTGCGTTTCGATGCAAAAGCCTCAGGTTACGAGGAACTTCGCACAGACGACAACCACGTAGTTGCTAGTTTGCCAATATAGACTACAATTCATAGTACCAGTTAAAACGCAAAGCGCAAAATCACTAAACAAGGTACGCAGCAAAACAAATCACCACATAGATACGTCACAACTCGAAATGTCACATTACACGCATTCGTTTGTAAACATTACACACTCGCCATAGCTTCGGTAATTTTCGTGTCGGCTTCGGTAGAACTCGGTTTAGCAACATCAATATATAACAGTCTGGAACTAATAATCGTAAACTTTTATAAGCCTAGTGTAAATCTACTGCAACCTTGTGGGTTAAGTGGCGGAAATTTCCATCTTTGATTTTTTTTTACAAAAAAAACTGTCGTCTTCGCTCGTAGAGACAATTAGGTCAAATGACGTGAGTTTCTGGGTCAAGTCATAGAGCTGGTTGCAGCGACTGCGAGTAGTGTCGCCAGTTGTTGAGCGCAACACCTAGGCTGTGAAGGCGGCGGATGCAGCAAGAAAGCAAGTCGCGTGATAACTGATGCTGGCGCGGAGCATTTGAGGACGAAGATGTCACGGCGTAAGCAGTCGCACCCGAAGCCCATTAAAGGTAAATGAACGCTTTTTTATGTCGTCTATTGCTCATTTTGTTCAAGATGTAGGCATGGATTTGCGCATGACTGAACGCCGTGAAAATAGTTTGACAATGAAGGTGTTATGTATTCTTCATGTTGCAGTCGCATAGGCCTAATTTGAGGATTTGATTATTTACACAAGAGCTAGGCTTTTCTCTAATAGCCTACGTGATTGTGGTAGGATCTGAATCAAGAAATAGGCCTGTCATTGAAGGTCACGAACTCAATAAAGTATTGAACGCGGCAGAGAACGCCCGGCGTTGCAACTTACAAGCTTGCGGTTCAAGGCGTAATCATCGTCACCATCATCGACGCATCGATTAATTATTACTCCAGCAAGGCACCAGGCTTAATTAAAGGTCTTCATTATAGGCTACTAGCATACCAAGGCAGCATATCAAATTAATTGCTGCCAACCGCAACCAGACGGCAATTAGGTCTTGAGTGACTTTTGTCATTTTCGGACACAAAGCCCTTCCCACAAGTTAAAGGTACTGCATCGTGAGCGTTGTAAGCTCCACAGCGATAAGACGTAAAGTCGATTGATAGGCCTAAATGCTACCCGGAGAGCATTTGAACTTTGAATGGAAAGGGGGTTTCTATAATTACTCAGTCGGTCCCGTCGGCCCATCGGCGTAAACAGTGCATCGACCATTCATGTGTTCGCTGCTGCCGGCGCCGCTTCTCTGTAGCCGATGGGAGAGGAGAGGCGAGTAAGCGTGTGAAGCGTGGTGAGGTGTTTAGCGGGTTTGATTAAAACTCCTACCGCGAGTCCCATTGACCGTTATTGCTCCATCGGCGTGTTGTAAATTTTCACATTTAAATGTACCAGTCACTGGCCTTTAGCTGTTGTTAAGTGACACTTTTTCGAGTTA
>Ga0209671_1004159_pt1 | contig 14217 bp, 10 predicted proteins | sample WorMetHERISLAND2_2_FD_187401 | JGI IMG/M metagenome (GOLD analysis project Ga0209671, IMG submission 187401) | Marine gutless worms symbiont microbial communities from Max Planck institute for Marine Microbiology, Germany - Olavius geniculatus... | ecosystem: Host-associated > Annelida >... | reverse complement strand
TTAATTATCAGTTCCAGCAGAGCATATAATGTGTTTACTTATGCATAGGGGCTCAAGGGAGGGGGGCGCACGTCCGCCCCCACCACCCCCTCCCCTTGAATCCGCCACTGTGTCGTGTACGTTGATTCTGTGATACCTAGTTCGTTGTTGTATGATATCATGTCCCTCTACTGCTTAATTTTTTTTTTGTTTTTTTTGTTTATTGCTTTGCTAGTATATTTTAAGTGTTCTTCATTTACCTTGTGGCAGACTCAGAAACGCTGTCATATATTTTGGTGTTGTTGTGAGTGTATTAGTAAAGCTACGCGTCCGGCCTACAAAAGTGCTGCCACGTGTTCACAAATATTCTTACAGTGCTCGTATTTTGAGGCTTTTTAAAACATGGAATAGTTAAAAATTGACTTGTTTTAGAAAGAAATGGTCTGATTAAAACAAGTGGGCGAGTTTGGATTTTGTTAACTAGTGGTTGCTCAATTTTACTGTTATGCGTAATTGCAGCCAGCGAAGTACCTTTTGTGTATTTGTTTTTCATCAGTGCATATGGAGAGCATGGTTTTTTTTATTAAAAGTTCTTAGAGCACACAAATTAACAGTATTATTATCGATAAGGTAGGCTAATGTCAGGTTATTGAAACAGTGAAACACTTATGATATTTGTGACTTAGCTATTACTCACGTTACCTTCGGATGAAAAAGCATCTTGCGAGCGCTTGGTACTTTATACGCGATCATTGCTGTGTCCCCGCGTCATGTGAATAGTTTCTGGGTGCATAGGCTATGATCACATTCACACATGTATACCGTACGCTTATGTACTGTAAGCCTGTGTAACCAAGTGCCTTTTCAGCTGCGTTTGATTTGCTTTTAAATTTTTTTTATTAACGAGGAACATTATGTGTTATATGTAGATTGTAGATATCTCAATTGCAAAGGCATAATTACAAGTAATGGCTCGTGACGCTTAGTGCAGTCCTTATTGTTATGCAGATTTTATGCGTACCTACGTGGGCGTCCGTTCATGGTTCTGCATTTCAGCATTTTCAGATGAATATATCTCAGCAACCGAGCGTTAAATTCACGTGATTCTAACCCCAAAAGGTTTAGGTCTTGACATCAATATATTTGAGGCCGCATATCACATAACTGTGCAAGATAAACGAGTGATCAGCATTGACCACCAGTACCGAACCAATGCCCCAACTTGTCCACAACCGTTCTTTGTTTTCCTTCGTGTCCACAGTCTGGACAGTCCACATCACCTCATAGGACTGCCACTCTCTGGTCCCCGTCTGGCACCGTGTCGTCATTGATCATTCTCTTCGTCATTTGCCCAGCCAAGTGCCCCCAGCATTTATACGAGCCTTTTCGACTTTGCGCTATAGCCGTCGCGAGCCACTTCGCCTACCGGATTGTAAGACTAACTAACTCGTACTCATTTCCAAGAGTTTTTTAGAATCTACACGACTTGTTAATTTCCGAACTAGAACGTCAGCGCATGATTGTTCGGTAAAAGAAAATCAAACAGTCTAAAACAACTGGAGACGGTCGCCGTCGACTCCGTTTAAGTTTATTTTATCGTTTTTTTGTGCAGTAAAACTACTATAAAACAAAATACCATGCGAATCAGCTGTTTTTATTGCAGTGCATGCGAACCACTGCAATAGAATACAACTTTTCTGCAAGTTTATAGGCCTAGTGCCGCGTTCCGATGAACAGTAAAGGGAGTCGACGGCGACCATCTCCAGTTGTTTTAGTCTTGTTTTACTTTTTATCGCATGTGTGTATGAACTCTTGGAAGCTTGTATCACCATCATTTTGTAATTGTGTCATGTATTTATGTCCACGGTAACCGTTCGTCATGTTCGTTGACGTTATATACTTTTCACTATAATTTGATATAACAATTGTTTATGATATTAGCATTGTTTAGTGTGTGCAGTATACAGGATGGTTCAAAAACGGCACAAAGTTTATGGCACGATAATTTTGCAACCGTACGTCATAGAGTCATGCGGTTTTCATTTTGCTGAAAACCGAAAGAAATTCTTTACATGAATAATGTCAGTATTTGAATACAGCAGTTAAATATTCTTTGTTACTGCCGCTGGCAATTGAACGATGCAAAAACAGCATTACTCTCGACATCGCGGTCCATAAAAACGTGTCACTATTATTTTTTGAATAGCTCCGTGAAACATTGACCAATTTTGATAATTTTTTGGCATGCGACATTAAAAAAAACTTGACGCGAATGTTTGTAGTTTTAAGGTTTAAAAGGTTTAAGGTGCCTTAAGGTTGTCGCTACACTACCTTGTGAAATGCATCATCGTAGTTTGACCATTGACAACAATGAATTCACACTGGGCAGTGCATGCGTCAGCTCAGAAAATTACTGAGACCGCAAAATCATTGAAAATCTGTTGCTTCGTTTTTATTTTAAAGTTTTAAGTCGACAAACTGAAATGATACATCAACGGCAAGTGGGACGCTTGAGTCATGCAGTTACTGAATGTGCTCTTGGCGAATGGTGTCAACGTCTACCGCTTGCGTTTGTGTTGCAAGAGGACATTTTGAGCACATGCTGAAATGAAGATGATGTGATGTGACACGTGTGTATTTGTGTGTTTGCTTGTGTGCATTGTGTTGAGGCTGTATACCCCACTCAGGGGTGCCAATTGGCACCTTTGCAGGTATCGTTTTTGGACAAGAATATAGCACCCAAAAAGGTGCCATCTCGCGCCATCTGTTCTTAGAGTGTACATTTTATTGGTCCTACTTTGACGTTTCGTTCTTGAAAAGTTGATATTATTTTCTGTAGCGTGGCTGCTCGGTTATCAGCAAACACACTTACAGGTGCACTGACAGATGACGTCCATTAATCTTTTGGGGTCACCTGACGTCATCGGTCACGTGATCATTAGATCTGTTAACCCCGACCATCCTACTCTAGAACCAAACCGGAAGTGAATCCGATGCTCGGTTGCTGAGATATATCCATCTGAAAATTTTTAGATTACTGTTGAAAGGAATAGCATATCAAGCAGTATGGCTTATGCTTGTCTGACAGATGCTTATCTTTATTAACTTGTTACGTTTTAGCGGTCTGTTTTTCAACTGTGTTAAATATATCACCAAAGATCTTCGGCGACTGTATTTTTCCATGTCGATTAACACTTGATAGTTAAAATTACTATAGCTGTAAACCAGCATTAAGTGTTTGTAAAAGTGATGCGGTACAGGGGGAGAATATGAACACCTTAAGCGAGTTAATGATTATTGCAGTGATACATAGCCGTATATAGCATGGCAATAGGTTCTGGATGACAGATTTTTGAATGGTTCATCGCTGACGACAAGAAAAGTACTAAAATGTGTTAAAATCTGAGAAAGATAAGTGTTTGAAATTGAAAATAAGCATTAAAGTGTTCATATTCCCGGCAAGGAGGGTAATATGAACACACGTGTGGGTAATATGAACAGGGTGCGTTCATATTACTCTAAAGCCGTTAAAATAGAACTGTTCATATTACCCTAAGCACAAATCACGAGAATGTAATAAGCTAGAAAATTTACAAAAGAAGCCTAAATAAACGTGTTAGTATCGCAAAAAACAGCTACATATATAGGACCTGTTCATATTAACCGCAAATGTTAATACTACTGTTCATATTACCCCACTACCATACTTTCAATGCCATGGTTATATTCCCGACGCTAGTAGTACTCAATAAATTTGCTTCTAGGCTGATAATGCAGCACTGATTGTCGCCATTTTTGCTGTATGGCGTAACTAGAAAAATTAGTAGGCTGTATCAATCAAGATAGAGTGCTATTCGTGACGTAGTGTAAAATTAACAACATCAAATGCAAACGTAGAATTGAAAAAAAATTCACAAAAAAGGTTGACCATGATATAAAAACAGTTGTCTGTAAAAGTTTTTTTTATGTGTGCAGCACACCAAACACGACGTCTTCAGTGTGTCACAAGCTTAAATACAATATACGCAGAAGGACTAAATAAATATCATAAATAGAAAAACCATGTTCATATTACCCGCATGTCCATATTCCCCCCTTTACCCTACACTGGTAAACAAGATCCTACATCTGCTAAAATATTTAGGAGTTTGGTTGGGGGAGCAGCAGTCCTAGGAGAGATTACTAAAATGCGTGCACAGAACTAGTAGGCTACACGGAGCGTCGAAAAAAATTGTGCGCTGGGCATGGCAAAAAAACAGACTAGCAGGCAAATAATGACAAAAACAATAATCTTTTTTTCTGTGGAGGCTATTGAAGTCTACTGTTTTACTGGGTTAGTAATTAGGCCATGCACCGTGGACCAGTGTGACGTTCGTACTTGGACTGAATTACCGATTTACGGTGTTTTCTGAAGTCAACCACGAGCGAACAACATGTGATACGCGTGTAGACAAGCCGGTTTATTTTCGTCTCTAAACAGGGGCAATGTGCGTTTTTATCGGCAGACGAGTCCAGCTGCTAGGTTCAAACTTCACTTGCTTTGATTTGTTGTTGATTTGTTGTACAACATCCTATACAACAAGCTGCACGACAAATCAAATTACTGGAGTTTGGCTCTTCGTGGGCGTCTGACGACAGTATAAAGTCCTCATCAAAGTACGGAGTAGGCCTAAACATTCGTCAGCGACAGTAGCAGTAGCAGTAGCAAGTCATTCTATTTGACTTGTCCGTCGTGTGAAGTGTGGTTAAGTCATAGAAGGTATAGGCTAAGCATAGACGCACGCAGTTGTTCCGATGATGACGTCACCGAAATGCCACCCGCTGATTGTCGCAGCTCTGGTTGCCATAGTAACAACAGCAGCAACAACTTGTGAGCCTCGTTATTCTGTTTTCAAGTACTTAGCTGGCGCTTAATTTGCGTTGTATACTCTGTAACGTTAACGAGGAGAGAAGGGGGCAGAAGACACAAGGCTTTTGGTCTCAATGCCAAGGCTTACGTCTGGGGTAGTAGGGTATATTTCCGTGTCTGCATGGTTAGGCCTATACACTGGGTTTTATTTTTTGGTAGGCCCTGCGCGAAACATTGCAAATTGGTTTGTTGTGTTCTGCAGAAAATCTGTAGATTAATGTTGAAGAAAATAACATCAAACAATCTGGCTTATAATTTGAATGTTAGGCCTATGTGACAAAATCTGTGCCATTCTATAACATAGTATATAGTAAACAAAAACGTAGATATTTCGATTAAAATATTTTAAAAATATGCACTATCCCTTAGATTTTTGTTTTAGAATTGTTTTGGTTTTATCTCTCATAAAAGTGGCCGTCAGACTTGAACCAAAGACAGCGGATAAAAGGTCAGAGCCTTGGACTCAAAGCCTTAAGATCAGGCTAATGGGAAAAACAATGGAGTAAACGTTGACGCTGCGTGCATCGTGCACAGTGCACAGCATGAAAATGTCCTCCAATGCACAGCATAATGCCACAATGCTCTCATTATTGATTGACGCAACGCAAAACGGGTTGACTGAAAATGCCGGACATGAAAATGACGGACACGAAATTGACAGAGGTGAAATTGGAGGACAAGATAATATATCGTTTGAAAATAAATTGCATTACAATGCAGTGTGCAATTCTTTTTAAAACAACGGTAGAACGCAAGTCACAACAGCAAAGTAAGTTGTATAATATGCATATGTATAATATGTTGAAATGCATAAAATATTACGAAAACATCAATCTAAAATTAGCTACACGTGAGCAATGATAAAACAAAGTCTAATAAACATAGGCCTATATATTCAACCACTTGAAAGTTAAAACATGTCTTGCATTTGCATGTTCGTTAATTTTATGTCTGTCAATTTTATGTCAAACTACTTAATGCCCTGCCAATTTGTCTAAATATGTCCTCCATTTTCATATCCGTCATTTTCATGCCTGGACACTTGGTCCGTCAATTTCACGTCTGTCAAATTCATGCCTAGACATTTTGATGGTCCGCCATTTTCATGTCCGTCATTTTCAGCGCTTCCTCGACAACTTCCATGCCTAATTGCCGATTGTGCATGCCCTATCAACAAACTATTGTGTCAGCTATTACCGATAAGCATTTTTGATAAAAGTTGGAGAATTACAGTCACAATGCGCCGTTATATATTTTTTTCATATTATGTTCTGTCATCAGTTAAAAGCTGGGAGCGATTTTGACGCGTACGACGTTTGTAATTTCTTGAAAAGTGCAAGTTTAATTGATTAACACGAAATGTGAAGCGCGACTTGCGGTCGACGAATGTACTTTGTGGGTGGTCCGACATTAAACATCAAATGCTTCATTAAGGCGGCCATTTTTATTCGAGTTCCCAGAAACGCAGTTTTATGCTCAGCCGCTGCTAACTTAGGTAGAAATAAATATTGAACATTTCGCGGAAACGGTATGGAAACACTCGGCCTGAATTTGAGTCTGCCTAGATCTGCTGATTGAACAGGCGGAATGTACTGGTGTAGTTGAAAGTTCTATTTTATTATATTAGTAAACTGTATTTCCCGTGTCTATAAACGGTCTTAATATTTCCTATAAACTATATTATATTGCTATCATTATCCACAGATGGAATTTATCGGCGACCGACCTGGTACGGCTGCAGTGTCGATATTGCCAGTAAATATGTCGGTCGGTCCGGGAAATATTCTCATCAGTTATTGCCGGTTTGTGAATGCTTCTGGGTCCAATGTACATGCAAGCATTATCTGTTTGTATGCAGCAATTTCAGCAGGCCATGTGTTGTGAAATCTCTAGTATAGCGAGAAAGCTGACAGCCTACGTATCAAAGACATCAAAACTGTACTGCGACAGCTCTTAACTCGGCTACAGTGTTCTGAAGTGTATAAGCTTACTGTTTGTCTTACATTTTTGATTGCATTTGTCTCTAATCTCAAAAAATTCAATTAAACTTGCTAAAACAAAATTTATAAATTACTTTAAAATAATATTTTTGTAGTTTACAGTAACGGTCAAAATTATAGCTCACGCGTGATCGAAAATTTTTCCTCTGTGCAAAGATGAATCTATCGCACATGATTTTCTATTCCCATTATTTGTTTATTTGATGAACAGAGTACACTGCAGTACACATATCGTCACAGTTGGACATCAAGGCACGGACACTAACAGATGCCCAGCATTAAGAATACATTGACAGACAGACAGACAGACATGCAAACAAGGCAATTATCTCTACCCTTATGCAATTTTTGTGACTGCTTTGCTTGGCAAATAAATGCATAGGCCTATCTGAGTTGCGAGTTGGATTCGGTGCCGATTTTTAGGCTACTCGTCGAACACTTCAGCGACGAGACCCGGCCGCGGCGCGTTCTGCAATTCCTGGCTCGTGCATTCTTCGTTTCAGCAACTAATTTGTCTGCGTCGCTGCTAGGCGGACGTAGGTTGGCGTAAACAAGAGCATAATCGGGCGGAATCAGATTAGATTGAGACCGCTGGTGCGCCGTGTCGTATCGTAACACCGCGGCTGCTCGACTCGGCGTCTTTGATGCGGTAAGTCAGTGCGTGCAATGAGTCTGAGAGGACGGAATTAGAGCGAGCGATGCAGCTGTGACAGTCTCACGACTGGCGGCCGCTGTAAGACTGAGTCGCCGTGCAGCGCCAGTTGTCATCAGTGACCGACTGACTGGTGCATAGCAGTACGACTTTAGCTCAGGCAAGACGTAGGCTATATAAGTCTTAGCTACGAGCTCTGTGACGTTCTATCACCGCGGACAATAGGCTTGCCTTATACGATCGACAAGAGTGTCATTTAGCTCGAGCCTGTCGATGTTGTCCGCGATCTTGTTCTGTTGTCCGACCAACCGCCAACGGCTGCTGAGGGATGCAGTGGTGGGCAAAATCAATCCATATCATATTCATATGATATCATAAAATCATAGGGCGCTCTTCATCCATCGCATAGAGCGCCGTAATATACAACCATGACAAAAATATGCAGTGATGACAACAGGAAAAATCTGAATCGATATAAATCGCGATTTTAGTGTGGACAATATAATTTGACGCGAGGACTACGTGGTAACGAAACTCTGATAACACGTGGACGTGATTAGTATTTGAAATTCAAACGTTGAGATTCGAATCTCTGTTGTCAGTTGCCCATATCTGTGTCTCGTAGTTGTCACAGTCGTATGCCTTCTTTCTTTTTTTCTAGTAATGTACAGATTCTCTTGCGAGTAATGTCGTACGTCTGTCATTCAATCAATCAATCACTTTTTATTTATTCGTCTATACCTTGTGCGTTCAGAACGTTGATATCCTGCTCACGTGAAAAGTAGACAAGGGCTGTCACATATCAACTAAGCGTGCACGTGAGTTAGTGTGACAGGCATGCAAAGGGTCTTGAAGGGCATACATCATCAGCGTCAGCACAGGTGTAGGCTAGCAGTACCTTCAGTCATAGGTACAATCTATATATTGTACCTATTACAACAAGAAACATAATTACACAGACATTCCGAAAACGGTTAAAGCGTACATTGGTTGTTCTGACTGGCCGATAGTGTGTGTAAAAGTGTCTTAGCCACTGTTGTTTATGTTTTCTTTATTTATCTGCATCGATGGATGCAGCCAGAGTTAGTGTATTAGTGTATTAGAAAAACAGCTGCAAAATCTAAGAAAGATGCTTTATGGATTTTGTTTTGTAGCTTAAACGATTTACCGCATTAGAAATCTGGTTTGTTAACTTACATTCTAACACAATTTACATTTTAATTCTAATTACAATGCGTGGGCATACACAGTACTTAATAACTGAACCAAAATCGCTGACTTATAGAGTAAAACATAACGCAGAATGGCTTAAGAATGAATTAGACAAGAGGCTTGGCATGACATCGGCCTACGCTTTATAGTGGTACAGGTGAATTGTTAAGAGCGCGTTGAATAGCGGGTGCGGCTGAAAACAAGATTATTCTATTCTTCCACTAGTCTCTGGTCACGCAGTGTAAGAAGACGAAATAGGATCACACTTGTTCAGTGGCGGTCCGAATGAGCTAACCTTTATTTTAAACATGGTCGCCGCTTTGCGTCACTTCTCGAGTTGCGTCGACAGTAGGTCTAGATCTATAACGTCCAATTCGCAAGTGCAATTCGAAGTAGATGTACTTAGACAAAACGTCTATGCCACAAAAATCTCCATAGGTCAAATGTTTTAATAAATACCTACGCGTTATTCGTAACTTTTTTCTATTACTTAAGTTGCTGTTACTATGTGGTGAATGGATTTTCAGTAAATGTCAGCTGGCACCGACTAAGACAGATGCATTTTACGAAATAAAGGCAGCAGTAAAGTACAATACAAAAAAACAGTATGTGAGTGTTTAAAAACTAAACGCACTAAAAGTCAAAGTCCCTCAAGCGAGAAATTGGATGTATAATTGTATGCGATTCTGAGCTCCCAAATGATACATGTCAATGTAATTTGTGTCTCTCATCTGGCAGCAAACTTGCGAGAACGTTCAAATCGCGTATAAATAACGACAGATTAGAGTTAGCTGTTTTATTGTCACTGCGACAGAAACTACATCCAACATCTCTGCGTATGATAGCTTTAATGCGCTGGCAGTCAGCTGATTGTGGCAAATCCCAGTTACTCCATCAATGACTGGATCCGGGAGTGTATTTAGAGTGTATTTAGGGGGTCTCTCAAAGTGAGACAATTTTCAGTAAAAAAGCGGAAATACTCGTGAGAGGAAGGCAGCTTACTAGGCTAAAACTAAAGATATTTCTGCTGCGAACAAACCTGCCACCCGTCCTATTCACATTTCTAAACATGTGCGCACCAGCAGTCCGGCCGGGCAAGCTGGTGACATCACTGGCCACGTGCGTCGCCGACGGCTAGTATGACGTCACAGCAACAGGTGCCCCACCGTCCGTTGCTGCTGCTGCTGTTGCTGCTAGCTGCTATCATTGAAGCTGAGCAGCTTTGCATCAGCACTGCTCGTCAACGTCACCCACTAGCTGACAGTGTCCAGTTCTCTACAGCTCGCCGCGTGAAACGCTGCTGCCGATTAACAGGTACAGTTCGCTAAACTGCTTAATAACCTGTATTATCATCCGGAATATAAACGCTTAAAATATCGGAAGTTTTGTAAATCGACTCATTAGCGGTCACGATGAATTATGACACCGTTAGTTTCATTTGTATAAGCAACAATAATCTTGTTGTCAAATTTTTATGGCCCATGTACACAGCGAAGTATTTCTTGTTAGTCGAACTGGAACGAAAGATTTCAGTCTTTTTTATCGGCAATAGTGAGAGCAGGCTTTAGGCCCTATTGGGAGAACCGCTAGGAACAATGGCCATTAAGATGCAAATGTTTTTTTATAGTTCTTTAAATACTTTGAACTTTTGTCGAGGTTTGTAATAATAATAACAAACACCAAAGTAATTTGAAGAAAGGCGAAATCGCTGATCGATGCTGTCACCTAATAAATCGCAAATCATTTTTTGCAATTGAAAGCATTTTAGCTGAAGTTTGAGTTTGTGTGACACCCAAATCTTTTCCTCTTAGAGTCAGCGATCCCCTGTAACAAAATGTGTAATCGGTCTCCACAAATGTACTTGCTACATGGCATCTAAATACTTCAAGCAGTCTAAACAGGGTGTACGAATGTAAAAGAGAGACAGACAGACCGAGTTACAAAGAAATGTGTAGGAATAGTCGAAATCGCAACGAACGACAGACAGACACGTAGCAGATAGACGCAGAGACTCAGACAGCCGCAGACACGCTGCCTGGATTTAAGGGTCGCTATACGTAAGCTATATTTAGCAGTTCGCAAGCCAGTAATTATTATAACCGGACCGATCACTTTCAGCTTATCGCTATCTTCAGGCTTTATGAATACACGGGTGTACACAACTCGTTGTTGTCCGAAGACGGCTGCCGGATAAATATCCTGTGCCAAACTAAAAACTGACTGTTGTAAGCTTATTTCATCAAGCGCTATACGCGTTTAAAAGTTTACCACAAATGTCGTTAATGAAAATATGTGAAAATTAGTGTTGATAAGATTATGGATGCATGAAAATTATAAACTCACTTTCTATGCATCACACAGTATGTGCGCCTGCAAAGAGTATATGTGCGGTAACCTTTAAGAATCATGCATCTGGAAAAATGTCGAATTCTGATTGAGAAAACAGAATTGCCGATAAAATTAAGGCATTGTGGTCGATATGCCATTGTGTGTTTTTCAGAATTCAGATTAGCTGCACCATAGTTAATTTTGATTGTGAAATTAACGGCTGGGCTGATCCGATTTAATAGTATACAAAATGTCATATTAAAAGAAGTTTTATGTAAATTTTGCCAACGTTCTTCACAACTTGCTTTGTTGTTTTTAGTGGTGTTCTTTGTTTCTGCGGTTGGCCGAAGCAACAAAAACGATTATCTTTATGCGTTAATGGACACGCGCAATCAACTTTAGTTGATCCATGCTGCAGCACTTTATCGACTTTTTACGCGTCTTTAGCTGCCTAGCATTTAACTTGTTAGTGCAAAAATTTTCGAATTTTAGACATTTTTGCTTTATTACAATTTCAAAAAACTTTACAAAGTTAACATTAATATACGTCTACTCTGCGCATTTTTTTTTGTAAAACAGATATACGAAATTTATGCATAACACATTAGTTTTTTCTCAGTCAATACCAGGGCTGGTTACGACTAAAAATTAATTGCGAGCTTTAAAAAAATTGGCGATAAATTGCTCATTTATTACGACTGAAACTAAACAGTAAGTCATCGAAGATCACGCGCGTGTTTGTTCAGCAATTTTTTCACTTAGGCTTTTGATCTAACAACCGCTTTCACATTATTAGGCCTATTAGCGAGTGTCTTCTTCCAGTGCTTCTTGTCCACAGGCTGTTTATGTTCTCAGCAGAAAGAATTAATAATCGTTGTTTATCGACAATAACACGGAACCGATGTTACAAGAACACAGCTTTGCCAGTGAAGCAAAACTGCGTGGATTTTTTCGCAGCGAAAAATCTGTTATTTTGCCCGGACTTGGTAGATACTCTGACTTTTAACGTTCCAGCTCACTCGAGTCTAGCTCTGCCGAGCCAAAATCTTACAATTTAGCCTATTTTGGCGCAAAATTTCTATCTTTATCATTATTAATAACATTGACTTATTTGTCTGTTATCTCCCATTCGTACTTGGTTCATTCTGATGCAGTTTTCCACGAATTGTTGTTGTCATATCTTGTCTTGTTTTTCTTCGGAAAGATATTTAACTGCTTCTAATATTATATTGTGTACACCTTGTGATGCAATTTTATTGATATAATTGTAAATAATTGAAAAGGTAATAACAAACATGTTCAAACGCTAAATTGTTTTGTTTTTTCTTCATTAGGCTATTTTTCTCCTCTCCGCTTTTCTATCGTTCTAATTTCTTTTTTTTTACTTTCCTTTTTTCTTTTTTCCGTCATTTCCTTTTCCTTTTTTTTCCTTGCCACCGTTCTGTTATTTTTCCCCCATTCTTTTCTTCCCTTTTTTCTTCTTTTTTGCTTTCTTTCTTTTTGCCCTTTATTTATGTTTTCTTAAATCCAACTAAAAGCTGCAGTAGCGGGGTCTGCGGCGGAGTCCCGGCCACAAACGCATTTGTGTGATATTTTGTGCCCAAGTATCCAGTTGCAACAAATTTGCCAACGGTCCCAACAATATCGTTATTTTTCCGAAAAGCATACCGGTATTTCTTTTGTCAGAAAAGAAGTGCCAGTATGCCATACCGGTCCATAAAAATTATCGTCGCAGTTCAAGCGTTGATAGCGAGTAAGCTACAGCATAGCTTTTCAAGTGGAAGTTGATACGGATAATGTGCGGGTTGCATTGGCTAACAGCTCGACTTTGCGATCGAGTACTGGTTAGCATTGTCCTAGCATGCGGACTGCGGGAAGACGTGTCTTCAAACATTCAACAAAGATCTTGTTTATATCCCGGTGGCTCAAAAATAAATTAATTAAATAGGCCTAATTTACGGTGATTATATTTGTAAATAGTGCACTCTAGTTGACGTAGTTAATATATTTGTTAAACATTTACGGATAATTTTTCGCTTCTAATCGCAGTTGCAGTCGATAGGATAGCACAGCGATCAAAATTAATGATTATCAAGTACTCGGATGATTTGAGACCGTTTTTATATGAATCTGTGCTTCATTCACTACTTCCTTACGACCAATTTTATTTTCTTGCCATATAAATGGTGGTTATTCTCAATGGTGGGTCAAAAAATTCGACTTGTAAACGGTGTGCAGCGTACTGTCCAGTGTGATAGCTTGACAAAGAGCCAACTATCGGTACATAGTGAGGAAAACGTTGTTTGCATTGATTGATAGCGATTGATGGAACGTCATTACGTCTTATAACGCAATTAGTGTTCACTGTTCACTGCTAGGAACATTACTACTTATATACGTCTCATTCGTAATTTCATTACACGACCATTTTGACAGCTGCGTCTCCACGTCGTGTTATTAACAATTTTTATTCTCTGTCATTTAACAGTATATGGCTATTATATAATTTATATAATAGCAATTAAAAGAACCAAAGTAATTTGGCAAAAGGTGGCATCGCTAGTAGATGCTACCGCTTGGCAAATCTTAATCATAAATCATGAACTTTGATCGTAAGTAGAAAGCAATTACTTGTTTTGGCTGGAAGTTTAACCTCCAAATATTCCCTGGGTCTACTAACACAATGTGTCATTAAACTTCATACGTGTACCTGCCAAATGACATCTAAATCCTTTTAACAATATAAGCAAGATGCACGAATAATAGACAGAGAAATGTGTCGCAATAGGCGGAATCGCTTGTAGTGATGCCGCTTGATAGTAATATAATTCGTAACAAGACAATGTTCATACGAACACGGAGACTGTCCAATGCATTACGATAGTTTACAGTGTATGTCCGTATAAATATAATTAGTGAGCTGTTTAGATTGGTAGAAAAAATCAAGAAGTTTACTTTTAAATTGTTCAGCAGCAATATTACAGTTATCATTCGCTATTATTATAACTGAACAATTAACGTTGTCAGTCATGCATGGGACCATTCAATTCGTCACGAGCGCTTTACTATAAATGGTCCATCGTCACCATGCGTCTATCTGGCACCGTTATGGAGATATGGCGCCTCAAAGATAATGG
>Ga0209671_1004155_pt1 | contig 14225 bp, 10 predicted proteins | sample WorMetHERISLAND2_2_FD_187401 | JGI IMG/M metagenome (GOLD analysis project Ga0209671, IMG submission 187401) | Marine gutless worms symbiont microbial communities from Max Planck institute for Marine Microbiology, Germany - Olavius geniculatus... | ecosystem: Host-associated > Annelida >... | reverse complement strand
ACCGCTGGCAAAGCTGACGCCACCTGGCGAATAGCTTTGCCTTGACGGAGGTATCTGCGGGCTACAACTGCTTTCTAGTTTGAGAGTGTGTTAGGGAGGTTGATAAAACAGTTGGGGTTCAACCCCCAACCCACCCGGCAATTCAAACACTGACGTTTATAAGATGGGATGAAAACGACCTTGGATGACCTTGAAGGTCGGTACTCGCTGTGGCTCAACGTTTCGAGATAGGGCCAGGTTGCTTTTGAAAGTCGCATTACTAATCTTGAAGGACTACAACAGAAACTGCATGGTATGGGCAGTAGCGCGTTTTTCCTAGCGATAGCTGGGCTTTCTTGTTTCTTTACGCTAGAGCCGCTTTGTGAGACTACGACTCTAAAATTAATATGCTAAAAATGCCTTTGCACCCGGACTCTGCTGAAAAAGGGAACTTCTGACGCTTTCGCAAAACCCCTAGTCTGCCTCACCCCTGTCGGCGCCTCGACCCTCGCGTTTTCGGTGCTCGCCAGCTGGCAAGTGGCGACCCATCCAGTTCACTGTGTTTAAAATGCGCCGAAGTGCTTATTTGTTTACTTACTTCAATCAATCGGAAGTAAAGTAGTAAATATTGAAAGCATAGATAAGATCTGTGATTGAACGTCATCATCTGTTTTTAGTTTTTTTACTGAAAACTTTTTATAATCATAAAACCGCATATTAGAAGTACTGTATTGGCGATCGTGTCGTCGCGATGGACGACAGAGAAGCGAAGTTGGGTTTTAAACCACAGAAAGAAGTCGCGTACAATGCGTTGCTGCCGTACGCCGACAGCTTGGACGAGGAGTCCAGTCAGCAGTTGGCTTACATAAAAGCCGGTCTGGCTAAAGTTGTACAGCTGAGAGATATAAAGATTGGTCTTAGTCACTGGACTGGACAGCTCAGCAAGTGAGTCGTTGTCGTTTCTATTAATACATCACTCCAAGATACCGCACAATTATCAATAAATACCCATTATCGGCAAATATTACCCAGTACCCCAGTACTGATATCGGTGAAAGGTTATCAACCTGTCCTTAAATTTTATTGATTCAAAAAGCGTTCTTGCAAAGATTTATATTTTATGAGTTATTATCTGTAATGAAATTGTCGGTTTTTTTGTCATTTTTTTGTTGAGAGAGATTTTTTACAGTAAAACAGCAAAAATTAGCATAGACATGGCATTATGCATTTCAATAGCCAATGCAACGTCATGTATAATTTTAGTGAAATTCTGTTTAACGTAAAATGTTAGTGTACTTTTTTCGATGGTTCGGCATTGCTGTCATTGATTTAATCGTTTTAACTTAGCATTGTTTGAGTTTTTGTGCAAGCGAAACGGAATTTGTCAACATGAACATTTGAACCAGAAAAACGTTGAACACAAAGTAACACAACGTATTTACAAGTCCTAACTATAGTAATCATAGTGTGTCAATATTCTACACTTGTTTACGTTTACGTGTTCGATGACATGTCTGCGATTAAATGTGATATATATGACAGGGTAACATAGCTAACACTAACCCTAACCCTAAAACCTAACCCTAAACCCTAACCCCAGCCCTAACTGAAATTCTTGCTCACAAGCATTTTAAAGTGCCCCGATGTTACCAATGACCAATACGGCTATTGTTAACACCAGGGCACTTTAAATCGCTCATGAGCATAAATTGAGCGAAAAACCGCAAATTTTTGTTTTAGATATTGACTATTAAGACAAAGTCGTATGCAGAAAAGTAATTTAGAATGCAATGATCCGAGGACAGGTTGGTAACCCTTGGCCCTGATATCGTTCAAATCCTATTATGTACTGTGATTGGTTGACATTGCTTGTTGTGATTGGTCGATCAGTGTTGTTGCTTTTCTGCTTGGCATCATTCTAACTTTAGTAGTCTCTCGAAGCATTTGCTAATGCCTTAATAGCTGGTCTGAAGTCTTAACAGCTGGATTAGCAGTTTTAACCGTTAAGCCATTAATCTAGCAGCCGGTTGAACCGCTAAACCTTAGCGACTGGCTTAGCAGTTTAAACTTCTGTGACTGGTAGTAATTTTTCAGACTCAAGAGCAACAGCCTTTATGTGATTCATAACAACATATGATAGACTATCATTTCCCATGGACTTGCATCAGTAACTTTTATAGTACATTTCAGTTCTGTTGACTGATGAGTACACATGCACTTGTGCTGGTGGCACTGCTTGCAGCAGTGTGAGAATGCATTGTTTGATTTTTTTGTTTTTTTTTGCTCAACCACTAAAACCACTAGCTTATCAGTGGTGGCAGCGAAATGGACCTTAACGATCAACAGACTTAATGATTACGGCGACAAACAGTAGCGATTCCGGGGACTATACTTTGGTGACTGATTGTTTAGCATTGCGGCACCGTGATTGGTCATCGCTGTCGATGTTGCAGTCTGATTGGTTGATATTGCTTTTGCAGATACATAAGACTTTATGGCATGAAATTCTCAAAGGAGGATCATCTGCTGTTGATCAACCTTGTGATGGAGGTGCTCTCAAATCCCGGGCTCGATTTCTCGATGGTTCAGAAGTTTGCTCAACTCCTCACAACTCTGCTGAAGTAAGTAACAGATCCTGGTGAATGACTGATTTTTCGTGTCATCGAATTGTTTTTTGATGCAACAGTAGTTGCAGTACTGTTGTTGTGTTGCAGTACTGTAGTAGACTAGTAGTAGTAGTTAGTAGTGCCGGTAATAGTTGTGGTTGTAGAAAGTGGGAGCTGACAGTTTACAGTATGACAGTGGGCAGGTTTAACATGGCCTTACCTTATCTTGCTTTACCTCCGGGCTGTTACAACTGCCCAGCACTGAAGCCATATCTGTTTAACCCAATGTGCATCCCTGAATGTAACCATGGCTGTAAAGCAGTGGACGGCTGTGAAGCCATAGCCCGTAGATGGCTGTGAAACTGAAATCAGCGTTAAAGTTGAAGATTAACTGGTACATTAGCACTGGTAACATGGAAAATATCTACCGGTACTCAATGAGCTAATCAGCACTTTGTTGGTTCCTGTCCTGTGGATTTTAGAAATCTTCCTGGTCTTCAGAGCACTAAGCCTCACCACCATGTCAAGTGGCCAACCATGTTGGGGGTTTCACTATGGCATATCTTCTATAAATTAGTTCATCAGTCAGTAAATTAGTTGTGGTAGTAGCAGTTGTAGTTGTAGTGTTCGTAATTCAGTCAATCAATCAATCAATCATTTATTCATCCAAAAACATATTACATACAAGAAACTGCAATTTAACATTACACTGACAGGAGCATCCAGACGTTAAGCTCTTACAGAAGTCCATAATAACAAACACACGAACACAATTTACAAACACAGTTTGGATATAGGCAAGAATTACCAATAACTAAGATTTAAAACACGTTAGATAATCATTTAAATTTATACCTATAATGCTTTGCTTAAATCTATTTAGAGTTGTAGCAGTTGCAGCTGTTGTTGTAGTTGTACAAATTGTTGTAGTAGTTATTGTAGTTGTACCAGTACTGGCAGTTGTAGTAGTTGTTGTGGTTGTAGAAAGAAGGAGCTGATTGGTCGAAATGAGCTTGTGTTGCCATGGCGTCCATTCTATCTACTTGTTCGTGAGGCTGTTTATTCCCGCCATGAACAGCATGGTCTTGTGCTTCTGCCACCGTATGTACCACCATTACACCCTTTGTATTATTATGCGTCTATCTAGCACCGTTACGGAGATATGGCACCTCAAAGATAATGGGGTTGTGAGTTTGACCTTTTGGGGTCACGTGACGTCATCGGTCACATGACCATTCAACTCCCGGGGGTCGACTTCCTATCGGTAGTCTATAGTGACCATGCGTCTATCTAGCACCGTTATGGAGATATGGCTGTTTGAAGTTCTTTCAGGAAGGCTTTTCCAAGAACAGAGGTCGGTCGTCGGTCGGTTGGTCGGTCGGTCCTCAATATTACACTGATCTTATATACTCCTCTTCGCTACGTTAGGAACGTAGCGCGCGAGGAGTAAAAAATTCCAGAGAAAAGCATACCGTATCAGTGAAAACTGTTTGATTCATATACATTGATATGGACGTGCAGTTTGTTGCTACTAGCAGCGCTGGAACTGAAACTTTTTACTTGTCAGATGACGGATATGCCATTTGAAACACGGTCTTCGAGGCTCCAACAAGGGGTGGAATAGGGGTGCATGATGCATGAACTGTATGAACTGTTTGTTCCTGCTTGTGACGGAAATAAGAATCCCATTTCGTTCGTTCCATTCGTTCTGTCCATTCATTTTATCATGGTCGTTGCAGCGAGTCTGTCTTCTTTTTATTTTATTTTTTCTTTAATTTTTTAAATTGACAAATTGAGTCACGAATCATGATCAATTCTTACTCTGGTCTTTCCTCTTTCTTTTAGTTAATTTATTAATTTATTTGTCTTTTAATTTTGTAAAAATATAATAGTGGTCAGGGAAAATGATTTATTTTGTCCTGGAAAGTCAGGGACAAGTCAGGGAAAATGAATTCTGCAGAGTAGTACGAACCATGTATATGCAGAGTGCTCACTGGTTTCAGCGTGATTTAGGATTTTATGTGAGAAAGATGTCAACAGTTTAATGATTGATGTTGTTTAATGTGCAGGAACATTGGCAATGTTCTAAAAACACTTGTCAGAGTTGCACGTGTGTAAGTACCTTTAGTCTTTACACTGCTAACTTGTATAGGTTGTGGCCCAGTTAAAGGTCAATGTTTGTATGAAATATTGGCCTATTGCGAGAATTTTTCTTCCAATATACTTCACAGTAAACTTGAGGTCCATGCAAAATATATTTTAGACATACAAAATTTGTTCGAGTTATTTAAATTTTGAATAGTGTGCTGTCGAATATGGAAAAAACATGATTCAAGTGCGACATTTTTAGAGAGGCAGTTAATTGATTATTGAATACCTCATAACAACACAAACATGTCACTACACTACCTTGTGAAATCTACAGGGTGGTCCAAAAAATGGCACAAAGTTTATGGCACCATAATTTTGCAACCATACATCACAGAGTCATGCGGTTTTCAGCAATATGTTCTGAAAGAAATTCTTTACGTAACTCAAGTCAGTGTTTGAATACAGCAATTAAATATTCTTTGTTTTTGCCGCTAGCAAGTGAACTATTGAAAAAGAGTATTACCTTTAATGTACTTTGGTCCATAAAAACATGCCTCTATTACATTTTTTATAGTTTCGTGAAACATTGGTCGAATTCGATAATTTTTGGCGCGCGACATTAGGACGAAACTTGATGCAAAGGTCTCTAGTTTTGGCCACCTCAGCTTAACGTTGTCGCTACACTACAGCGTGAAATGCAGTGGTCACAGTTTGGCTATTGACATCAATGAATTCCTACCGGGGAGCGTATGCATCGGCTCAGAAATTATTAACCAAATAGCAACAAATGCAATTGACGATTGTTATCACTCAAAAAGTCACAAGTGTCACATCACATCATCTTCATTACAGCATATGCTCAAAATGTCCTCCTGCAGCACAAATGCAAGCGGTAGACGTTGACGCCATTTGCCAACAGCACGTTCAGTAATTGCATGACTTAAGCGGCCCACTCACTGTTGATGTATCATTTAGTTTGTCGACTTACAATTTTAAAATAAAAACGAAGCAACAAATTTTCAATGATTTTGTGGTCTCAGTAATTTTCTGAGCTGATGCATGCGATACCCAGTATGAATTCTTTGTTGTCAATGGTCAAATTACGACTTCTGCTTTTCACATGAAATTTCACAATTTCACAAGTTTCAAATGAATTTTACAAGGTAGTGTAGCGACAACCTTAGGACGAGGTGGCCAAAACTACAGACACTTGCATCAAATTTCTTTCTAATGTTGCGTGCCAAAAATTAAAATTGACCAATGTTTCACGGAGCTATTGAAAAAATATAAGTGGCATGTTTTTATGGACCGCAGTGTCGAGGGTAATACTGTATTTGCATAGTTCAATTGCCAGCGGCAATAACAAAGAATGTTTAACTGCTGTATTCAAATACTGACTTTAGTCACGTAAAGAAATCCTTTTGGAACATTTTGCTGAAAACCACATGACTCTATGATGTATGGTTGCAAAATTATGGTGTCATTAACTTTGTGCTATTTTTTGGACCACCCTGTAGTTACTGTCGAATAAGTTAGAGGGCAACTTTTACTATTCTGTATCTGAGTGTCTTTATGCTTGGTAGATTAGGACTGTGCATACTGAATGTTTTTTTTCTGTATAATATATCATAATTTCCATTATTGTTCAAATTGTTGAACATAATAAAAGATCATAATAAATTTTTATCCAGTAATTTCAGGACATGTTGCAGGTACTTTTTAGTAGTTGGCCCATGAGATGAGATGCTGTATAAAAATGTTGGAAGAATTTTTTGCATGAAGCACTGCAGCAGATGTGAGGTGAAATATTGCATGAAAAATTCTACGAAATGTTGTTTTCAAGGTACTTTTCAGTGGAGTCAACACAAGAAATGTTGGACGAATGGCGCCCTTTGCTCTGTCCGTTTGATGTCAAGATGTCCGAGGGACTGTTCTTTCTTGAGCTGTTTTTACCTACGCTCATGTACCCTCACGAGTACGACCATGGCTTCAGGTGCAACTGATCTGTAATAGTTGTAGTAGTAGTAGTAGTATACTTAGTATCATTAGTAGTAGTAGTAGCCAGAGAGACTTTTTCTTTCTGGAATTATTTTAATCTACACTTTTTACAGCCTCGCAAGTTTAACCATGGCTTCATGTATGCCTGACTCGCAGTAGTGGCAACAGCAGCAGTAGTGGTAGTGGTTGATAGTAGTGTTGTTGTAGTAGTGTTATGGTGGCAGCATCTCTTCAAAATTTGATTTTTTTTTATTTACGGTTTATGGTTTTACACCAAATTTTGTGTACTTTTTAAAAATTAAGTACTAAATAACTGGCACTAATTTACATCAATGGCAGTTTCAGTTTAACATGGTTGTTCACAATGTTCTCTGGGTTTGCTTGCTAGGACATGCTGTGTAGTGGTGGTGATTGTTGTAGTTGTATGTGTAGTAGTAACAGATGTTATGTGTTGTCGTATAGACTGTGGTTTGAAGAGTTAATCGGCATCTGGGACGCAGTTGACATTAACCCCGGCTGGGAAACGGTAATTTTGTAAAACTAATTTATGTAATTAATTCATGTAATGTGCAGTTAATTAATGCAACGTAAAGCAAAATCCAAGATGGCGACAGCTGCCATATTGAAAAGAAATCAGGTGCTAGTTGCTGTTAAGTTAGTCAAGTTATGTAATGCTGGACTTTGGAAGAACAACAGGCTGAGGAGATCTCCATCCCCAAGCTGCTGCATGCTGCCACTAAACTCTTAAAAATATGGTACTAAAACAAAAAGTCCATAATTCGACTACATGCTTAAGTAGGCCTATGTCCTTAGAGACTAGAGAGGTGCAGATTGCGGAATGTAATTTTTAATGTTTATAGTTGTCAGCTGTCAGAATATAAACTAATGAGAGTCCGATTGACTAATTTACTAAGTATGTACGTCATATAAATGTTTCCAGGTATTTTTGTGCAGTTTTGCTGAATGCATGGAGAAATGAAACTAAAAAGCTGAATAATTTTTCGGCGGCTGAGGCGACGCCTGCAATTCGGCTTAGCCGAATTTTTTCGGCTGATATTCGGCTAAAGCTCATATTTCGGCGTTGGCAGCTAAATTCGGCGGCTCTGGGGTCTATAAGTAAGTAAGGAGTATTACAAATGTGTTACATGTACATTCTTGCAGAAAAACACAACACACATTATAAAAACAAATACAAAATATGACCACTCATTGAGATTATGTGTATGTGTGCTTATAGCAGCTAGTAAGTCTGTCTGCCTGTCTGTCTACGTGTCTGTCTATATGTCTATGTGTGTGTGGTTGTAGCAACTGGTAGGTTTGTTTGCTCGTGTGGCTCTTGATTGTGTTGGTTACGTCGACTGGCGGCCGTACACTCCCAAGGTAAGATGATCTGCATTAATTGCTCCATCTCTGCCGTGTAACTTGTAAACGTCTGACAAATTGCCAACTGCCTTGACTATATCTGTTGGTTTTTATGGTTATGTTTTTAATGTTACTTGGTTACATACCATAGATGTGATGCAAAGCATATTGTTACTGTGAGTTGATACAACATTTTGACCATTTTTACTGTGTCGGTGGAGTAGGATACAAGACTACGAAGCTACAGCTCAGACTTTCAGTTAGTGGGCTTTTTACCAGCCAGGTGATCAGGAGAGGTTTTTGCTAACCAGTGTAGACCACCAATTTTTATGGGGAGAAAAGTTTTTATTTGGATGCCAAAAACATTACACCGCTGCTGCTTTACCATCTGCACTGGCTTTGAGCGTCGGAGCGAATAGTGTACAAACTAGCCGTGCCGGTTTACCAGTGTGTCCATGGACTTGCGCTGGCCTACCTAGCTGACGCTCTACAGCCTGCTACTAAACTTCCTGGTGGACAACGCCTGTGCTTGTCATCGACCTTGGCACTGGCTGTACCTAGCCTATATTTATTATGACACGGCCGTCCACAATCAGTCGGTGACAGAGTGTTCCCTGTCACTGCAGCAAAAACTTGGAACAGTCTGCCATCAGAAGTGACATCTTCAAAGTTCTTGCGAACATTTTAGACTAAACATAAATCTCATTTGTTTCGCTCCTCATTTCCACTATTGACTTGCATTTATTGTATCGTATTGTATGTTTCAGCTGTCTGCAGGCAGTCACCCACCAAAGTACTAACCACTTGGTAGCGACTTGACCGTGAGTCAAACCCACGACCTCTTGGTCATAAGTTTGACATCCTACCATAATGCCGCCTAGCTGTTGTGGTAGTAGTTTGTCTGTCTCTCTGTTCATGCAGATATTTACTCGTATCCTGCGTAGTCTGAACCTACAGGTCGGAGGCAGCAACATCAAAGTATCGTTGTCAAACAACTGCTACGATCCAGTCACTGTGGCCATTTGGATATCATCCATGCTGGTCAGTACTAGTGATTGCAATCCCAGGATTGAATTCTCAACCCCAGGATCCGGGATAAAGAAATTAGGATCTTAGGATCCCGTTTTGGGATTAGGCTTACAGATCGGTTGCTGTTTTGGTATCCTTGGTAGACGTATTTCATGCATAGGATGTAGTAGGCTGCCCCTAATGAAGGTAGGTTTATACTATATCTGAACTGTAAGGAATGACTGTAACTATCGAAATGCAAATCACAGTAAGAAGTATAACTCTAATGCACATGGAATATTTTATGCACTAGGCAGCTAGAAGAATTCTTACTTGTGTCATTTAACGCTCAGAAAGTACAATTTTTTGTCTGTCTGTGTGTGTGTGTGTTTGCTTGTGTCTGCGTCTATATGTCTGTTTGTCTGTTCTGTATAGGGCGGTTCAAGTAACACTCAGTTGTATCTTGATCGCTTTTTCAAGTCACTCGAGTCTTTCTATCACCCTTCAAACAATGGACGATGGAACGTAAGTCAGTCGCATTTTTTGCTTTTTATCCTCTCCTTATCTTCATCCTCACATTGTCTTGGTGCAAATATATGACTGTCCCATTCTCTATTTTTGATGGCACAACGTTTAAAACTGATAATTACCATATGTGCTGATGTTTTAAGACTTAAGGTCGGGTTTCCACTTACTTACTGGTCAGTCAAGTTAGTTACTAACTGATCCAGTTTGCATATCTCGCATTTCTGGTAGCAGTAACCGTGGGTTAAATACTCACTAATCTTAACTGGCCAATTTTGGTCAGTTAACTAAGTTATCCAGCTACTGGTTAACTTTTTGCAAAATGGCATAAAAGTTGCATTTTAGATGATTATCACAGGTTGCGCGGTAGTGCAGCACTGTTGTAAGGGTGACCAGCCATGTCATATCTTTACTACAAAAATCCATTCATGAAAATGGCAAAATGACTAAGCCATGATTGCTAGGCAGACTGGCTTGTGATTAGTGTTGATGATTTTTGCCTAAACTAGCTTACGTGTTGTATGTTGTAGACAAAGTTGTTGAAGTTGCTGCGCTCGATTCCATTTCAAGTCGTTAAACGAGTTCACAGGTAAACTGAAATATTGGCTTTAATTGTTTAGTGATATACGCTAAACTAAATCATTTTTACTAAACAGTGAACGTGCTTATATTAATAACATTAAAATATGTAATAATTGCTGATTAGTCGGTAAAATGCATTTAGCACTTCAGTCACTGTTGCTACTAATTGCTCCGCCCATTTTGTCTGTTTTCATCCAATGTGAAAGTCGTTTTTGATTCAAGTTGCAAAAATAGCTCATACATACAATGATGACCATGAGGTGTTGTATTTTATTTGTTTGACTTTTGATGCGTCTTTTCATCCCAGCTTTCTTTGAATGTTTATTTTCTTGTTTTTCGATGTTCATTACCATTGAGATCGAGCGTAAGTCACGAAAAGGGTTGAGTTCGACTTGAGTTTACTGCCGGACTGGAGTACTATGTCACTGCTACTGCTAACAGCAGCATCACAGATTCTGCCTTTGACCATTGGTGCTATATAGATATTTTTATTGTCAATGACATTGCTACTGAGTATCACTACTACTACTGCTGCTGCTGCTGGGTTGTGGCGTTGTGTTTGTGGCAGGGAAAGATACCTAAAGACCTGGGTACCAGTATCGCCGGTTGACTCACAACTGTCCAACACTGACATAGCTCAGTTTGTATAACTACTACCACCACTATTACCACTACTACTACTACTACTAAAAACTATGGGTGTATGTTGTTGCATTTGTGGCAGGGAGAGGTATCTGAAGACCTGGGTTCCTGTGCCACCAGTGGAATCACAACTTTCCAATGCGGACGTAACTAAGTTTGTCAACGGAATGACAACGGTTGCTTCATTGGCGATGTTCAACAAGATCGGCTCCAATGACTCAGCCACAGCCATGCAGTCGTTGGCTATGCTACGACCTGAATTAATCATACCTCCACTACTGGACATGTATGCTTAACTACTACACACTACTGCTACTGCTGCTGCTCCTATTACTACTACAACAACTCTACTACTACAGCCACTCAGCCATGGTCATGCAGTTTTTGGCCATGTTATGACTCAAATTTATCATATCTTCACTACCAGACATGTACGCATACCTAATTACCTACTACGTGCTACTACTATTACTACTACTACAATGACTCAGCCATGGCCATGCAGTTCTTGCAACCCCAGTTAATCATACCTCTGCTAGTAGACATTTATGTGTGGCTGCTACATATTGCATATGTACTACACAATACTATACACTGCCACTACTCTTGCCACCATCACTAAAGCCATGTTCACATAGACATGAGTACAAGTATGAGTTCGAGCCTGGGTTTCGGTTTACAAATGAATGCTTTGCGAATAAAACAACAGTATTTCACTTTGTCATAATTTCACTATTCACACATCTCTAATGGTGGACTATTCAACACTGACTAAGTTTTGACATCATTCTGCATCAGAACTTGTATAAATTAGGATAATGTTTTTATCGTGTAGTTTACTTCGCAGGTAACATGTACTCATGTCGGTGTGAACGGCTGCCATTGAAATACATAGAAACTCGTGTTCGCTGGAACCCATATACAGTTGCCTGACTCATACACAGGTCCTTGTGAACACACGCTGAGTTCTTGTTGTTGTAGTTGAAGTGGTTGTTGTTGTAGTACATATCCATCGTTGGAGACACTCACAGAGCCACATCGTCTGGTTGCCTGTCTGCAGTGTACAGTGTCGGTGGCTCGGTCTATGCTGGCATCTACTCACTGGTACCCTGAGGGTAGACTTCACGTTGTTCCTTTAATGAACCTGAGTCTGCCTGGCATAGACCCCAACGACATCAAGAAGAGCCTGGTCAGTTGTAGTAGTAGTGGTAGTGGTAGTAGTAGTAGTCATTGTCGTAATGGTAGTAGTCATATTGTTAGCATTTGGCATCATCGTTTTTGAGCAGTTAGGGTGTTGGATTTGTGATCAAGAGGCTGTGAGTTCAACTCCTAGCTAGTCTGCTACCAAGTAACAACTCTGGGCAGGTTGTTAACACCTGCGTGCCTATGTGGGTGCACGTGGTCTAGTGGTTGGTTCAAATTCACAACTTTTAGGTTACGGTTTGATTCCCGTCACAGATCATTAGCAAGCCACCTTGAGCAAGTTGCTAACTTACTTTGACCTGAGGTCAACTTAGTCTCCTACCCTCAGTGGGATGGAAAGTGAGTAACAGTTGTAGCTTATAATATGGCTGATTGGGGTGGTGGTATGTCTGCTAGCTGCATGCTGCAGCCTAGCTGTCTGTTAACTATTTATTACAGTGTCTACGAATATTTCTTGCTGAATTGTTTTTTTGTACCACGCTGTATTTTTTCAGTGTGGTTAATGGTTATTGTGGTTTCTGTATCAGAGATGTGCAGATCTTGAAATTTTTGAGTCCGCCTCAATCCACAGATTTTGACCAAGGTCCGCTATCAGTCTGCATCTTCAACAAGAGAGAAATATTGGACCCGCATCCGTCTGTGTCCACACTGAATAGGCCTGCCTCTAGTCATTAATGCGTAAGGTAGGCCACTACGCGCCTAGGCCTACAGCAGATTACATCCACGTTTGCAAAAAATCCTGTGGATCTGGGTCCACGGACTGACGCGTCCGCAGTTCGCACATCTCTGTTTTGTATTGCTGTGTATTTTTACAGATGACGTTTCAGTTGTTGTCAACACTGTCATCCCTTGTGCCAATAGTGGACTGTTCCGAAGCGTCACAGCATCGCACTGATCTCGCTGAGGTGAGGGGTGACAGTTTGATACTATTACTGTCGTCAGGTTGATACTTTGTTTTGTTGGCTGCATTACGGGTATCTGTCTGTACTTGTCTGTCCCATATGGTTAACAAGAAAGATTATTAGAACTGCCATTATCGTTACATATGCACAATTATAATCGGCAGTTTTTACAATTTTAGAATTAGGTCATTTTTACGTTTTGTGTTTCATAAAGGTTAAACTTTCTGTAAAGGATAAACTTTGTGTTTCGTTATTATGTGTTTGTGCGATTTTGCCTGCAAAGGCCGTCCCCGAAATGACCTTTACTGTGTCGGGTGGGACGTTAAACCCTACTCACTTACTCACTCACTGTCTTATATGGGCTGATAGATTGAAAAATAAAATGGTGTAGAAAAACCAAAATTTGTGTTGTCGTTTCTTGGCCAGGATTGTAGCCAGTGCTAGTTCCAGACTTAGATTCTTGTGACTCAGACTCGAACCCACTGAATTTATGCTAAAATAATAACTTGAAACTAAGTGAAAAAAAATCAGCCCTGGCTGGAGCCGTGAGTGATTGAGGGATAGCCCGAAGTTGACAGTGGTAGAAGAAACAGATCTGAGACAGCTTGGTGCAGTGTGGCTGAAATGTCAGCTCGCTGTCGATGATGACGCTAACATTTTTGATGGTGTTCAGACAAGCGAGCGACGGCAAGATAGCAGCCAGCTAGCTGCCTTGGGTCACGCTTGGCCAGCTTCTGCCAAGAACTGCACCAGAGGAACTGTGTCTTTTTTTGATCGAGTCACAATATGTTAGATGCCATCCATGCATCAGTGACACGTGTGTTCAGCAATGCCTATATTGTAGAACTTTGTAGTAGTTGCTAGTTACAGTAATGGTTGTTGTTGTAGTTGTAGTTGTTGCACTGGTTTAGGAAGAAGTGGAGTTGTGTTCGGCAACAGCTCAGTTTGAAAGCTTTGTACTTCAGTTTTTTGACAGGTCAGTTACCACTCTTGTCTTTTGTTATCTAACTTTGTGATTAAGCTGTGTGCAAAACACCATCATTATTATCATTGTATTCGTTTATTTAGCAGTAGTTGGCAGACCACAACTATAGTTACAATACAATCGAATATAGTCCATGTAGGTAAAAAAAATTTAATACTGTTATAAAAACACAAATGGATAGAAATGAGATTGAAAAGAAGAGAAAATTGTACATAACATAAAACTCTAAGGCATTGTGGATAATGTCAATAACTGCTTTTATGTAACGTACTGGTGACATAATTACATTGTTGTTGTTGTTACTCTACTTTTACTACTACTGTTGTTGGTATAGGGTATTTG
>Ga0209671_1004154_pt1 | contig 14227 bp, 10 predicted proteins | sample WorMetHERISLAND2_2_FD_187401 | JGI IMG/M metagenome (GOLD analysis project Ga0209671, IMG submission 187401) | Marine gutless worms symbiont microbial communities from Max Planck institute for Marine Microbiology, Germany - Olavius geniculatus... | ecosystem: Host-associated > Annelida >... | reverse complement strand
TAGCAATACCGGCGCGTTTGCAATTTTATAAAAGAAAGTTATCTAATTACATAATTAATAACAAATGATTATAATGCTTAGCAATAGTTATTAACCCTGATTTTGTTAAAAGTAAAGAATGGCGGGTATAAATAACAGTTTATAACTTATTGGAAATATGCATACAATTAAATGTTGTAAATTACTGAATTAAATGAAACTGCTGTCACATAGCTTCATGAGATAAGTACTACCTTTATTTGGCTTTAACCAAGTATTATGTAAATCAAACTCGTTTGTCTCCTGCTGTATAAGTTTATCTTAAAACTAGAAAGCAGTCGTAGCCTGCAGGTACCTCCGCCAAGGCAATGTTATTCGCCAGGTGGCGTCATCATATCCACTTTGCCGGCGGTTCCCTTATGCCCCCTTTAACGCAATGGTAACGCAAAATTCAAAGTAATCCGGAATCCAGGATTCCTGCCGGATCACCCCCAAAATTGAATAACTTGTAGTTTATACCATGCCCGACATTCCCTCAAAATTTCAGAAAGTTCCGTCCATAACTTTTTGAGTTATTTTGCTCACACACAGACAGACAGACAAACAAAGTCCGACAAAAACATAACCTCCTTGGGGGAGGTAATTAGAAGAAGTACCGGTATATGACGTAAGAATACTACCGGCGGGACAGTTCGGCGGTGCAAGTCGTCCTGTGTAGCCAATGTTACAAGTTGACGCTTCTTTTCGTGACACACATTCAACACACATTCATATAAAAAGTTAAAAATCATTTAACCGAAAACGTATAAACTTATAGAACAGTTTAAACCAATCACTCAGTCCATTATTTCGTTTAATAAAAAAACATTTTAATGTGAGAATAAATTGTTTGCAGAAATTAGTGAGCAACATAGAACAAGCTTATCAGAACCCTTATGCGGCAGGCTTAACAAACAGCTAACAATAACTATGCCGAAAATGTATCAGGTTGTCAAAACTAACTCACAGACGAAAAGTCAAAAAAAGCACAATGTACAGTGATGAGCACAAACTTTTATTTTTAGTTAAACTTTAACTATTTTCATAACTAAAAATAGCAGTTAAACTTTTAGTTAAACTTTTTTTCTAATTACCTTGGAAAACGTTAACTTAAATTTTTTTTAGTAGTTGAACTTTTTCAAACTATTTTCTAACAAAATTGACTTTAAGGACTTTATTAATAGTTCTGTGCATCTACTGGATGTTAATACAACAAAAAATAGTAAAGCAGTGAAAAACTGCAAGCGAAGTTATATTTCTGATATCATCCAACACAGTTCCACATTTCAGTGAACACACAGTCACAACATAAAGTCATAATTCATCAAAGCTCTTAAATTACTATTCTGTTGCTAACAAAATGTCACCTGACTAAGGTCTGAGTCTCACAAACTGCCGGAGAATATTTCCAATTAAGTAAAATAATTTAGTTAAACTTTTGAGTTAGTAACTACTTTTAGTTAAAATACTTTCTTAACTTAAACTAAACTTAAACTTATGGTTTAACTATAAAATTTAGTTAAACTTTTAGTTAGTAACTTTCAGTTAACTTTTGTTCGTCATTGACAATGTATAACTGTTCCCCCAAGACAAGAGTGACTGGCGTGTCAATTTTTAGTTGAAAAAAGCCAAAGACCAAGATCATCGGATGACAAAACCTCCCGAAATTGACGCATATCGCGCGCCAATGTTTACGAGCCAGCCCAGCACACCGGGCGCAGCGCTTATTACATAGAACTTCCAATTAACGCTCAAAGTAAGTGAGTGCTTAGCGGACGGCCGCATAATACGTCGGCACCGGGTGGTTAAACATCGATTGACTGACCTCCGCAGGCGTGTGCTGACGCGCAGTCGTCTGTCACATCACAGGTGCAGTCATACGTGGGATAGTGCAGATAAATGAAATAACCACCCAACGATGCACCGGCGGCTGAACAGGTGTGCGATAATGCTGCTGGTTCACACGTACACGAACCGAAAGCTGATGAAACAAACACGAAACTTTTATTAGCATTGCTAACATTTATCGTAGCTAATGAATAGGCCTAACAATAATGCTATTATAATTGCACTGCTCTATTACAACTGTAGACATACAGCTAAAATAAAGCATACAGTACAGCAATTTGAAACACTCCTCCGCAAGCGACCTCACAGAACTACTGGGTTTACAACACTTATGCACTTTCGGTTTCTGTTCGTGTCCAATGTATAAAATCATCAGAGTGTCTGTGCGTCCGTGCGTCCGCGCTCGCCATCAGGCGGAGACCGTGCCCCCAAGATATTGCAGGCTAGAACCGCCAATGCGTGCATCAAACTTTTAGCTATCTTCCTTTCACCTTCCCCTTTCTTTCCTTTTCCCTTTCCCTCTCCCTTCTCGTTCTCCTTTCCCTTTTCTTTTTCATTTCCTTTCTCCTTCTCCTTCCCCTTTCCCTTCTCTTTTTTCTTCCCCTTTTCCTTCCCCATTTTTCTTTTCCTTCCCTTCTTTTTTTCTTTTCCCTTATCCTTCCCTTTTTCTTTCTCTTTTCCTTCCCCTATACTTTTCCCTTCCCTTTTTTCTTGGCCTTTTCCTTTCCCCTTTTTTCTTCCCCTTCCTTTTTTTCCACTTTTCCTTTTGCTTTTCCTTCCCTTTACCTTTCCTCCTCTTCCTTTCCCCTTTTCTTTTCCATTTCCTTTCCTTTTCTTTTCTCCTTTTCTTACCCCCTTTATATTTGAGGCGCCATATCGCCACAACGAGGCCAGATAGACGCATGGCCACAACAAACCACCCATAGGAAGTCGCCCACCGCGAGTCGAATAGCCACGTGACCGATAACGTCACGTGACCGCAAAAGGTTAAGGTCGTGGTCCCATTCTCTTTGAAACGCCATATCTCCACAACGGTGCCAGATAAACGACTTTTTCTTTTCTTTTTTCTTTCCCTTCTTTTTTCCTTTCCCTTTTCTTTCCCCTTTTTTCTTCCTTTTTTCTTTCCCTTTCGCTTTCCCTTTAGCTTCCCCTCCCATGTACCTTTCATGTACCTTCTCCTTTTTCTTCCTCTTCCTTTTTTCCCTTGGCTTTGGCCTTTCCCTCTCCCCCTTTTTTCCTTCTCATTTTCCTTCCCCTTTTCCTTCCGCTCATGACAATGAAGTCAAGGTCGTGACCCCATTATCTTTGAGGCGCCATATCTGCACAACGATGCCAGATAGACGCATGGTCACAATAGACCACCCATAGGAAGTCGACCACCGCGAGTCGAATGATCACGTGACCGATGATGTCAAGTAACCCCAAAAAGGTTAAAGTCGTGACCTCATTTTTATTAAGGCGCAATATTTTCACAACGGTGCCAGATAAACGCCTTTCCCTTTCCTGTTTTTCTTCTCCTTCCTCTTTTCCTTCAACTTTCCTTTCCCCTTTTCTTTCCTTTTTTTATCTTTCCCTTCCGCTTTCTCTTTCCCTTCCACTTTCGTGTGCCTTTTATTTACCTTCCCCTTTTTTCCCTTTTCCCTTTTGCTGATGATAATGGGATCAAGGTCGTAACTCCATTTTCTTTGAGGTGCTATATCTCCACAACGGTGCCAGATAGACGCATGGTAACGATGGACCATTTATAGTAAAGCGCTGGTGATGAATCGAATGGTCTCGTGACTGGCAACGTTAATTGTTCAGTTATAATAATAGCGAAGGATTACAGTAACATTGCTGCTGTACAATTTAAAATTAAACTTTTTGATATTTTTTCTACCAGTCTTAACAGCTCACTGATTATATTTATACAGACATATACTGTAAACTATCGAAATGAATTGGACAGACTCCGTGTTCGTATGAACATTATCTTGTTCCCAAAACTTTTATTGCATCCTTAAATATTCGCGCAGTTTCGGTTCATTTTGCTTTCAAAGCTTTACATACAAAAAAGTTTGCATTTAATCTGTTATGCTGCTTTAGGCCCCCTGTCTTTATTGTACTTTTTACTGGTACAACTCACTGTGTTAAATCGTTTTTTTTATGAATTGTTGTGTAAAATCACCCGCCATGTAATAGAATAAAAACAATTCCGCCGCCGACCTTACGTTTTCGCAACCGGAAAACAGAAAATGTTTTACCCTTTAAGTCAGCGAATTGGTCCTAGCGGGAGCTGGGCCGGATAATAATTAGTCCAGACACGCACATAGAGGCCTATAACCGCTGCGATTACGATATCAAGACATCATGAGGTAACGTACGCGTGCAGCTAAATCCATTACCGATGTAACCACCAATACAGGTACAGTTGTGACTTCCAGGCGAGTTGGTGCAGTAAGCGTTGTCAGAGCAACCTCCGTTATTCACAGCACATTCGTCTATGTCTGTGCCATAGCACACGTCCGCTATGTTAATCTGGACTTTTGACAAATTATTAATTAACTCCACAGACGCCGTTAGTCTTCAAAAAAAGTAAATGCAAAAGTTGCGACGTAGTTGCATTTTGGTAAACAGTATGACAATACTACAACTAAGTGTCTTACAGTTCTGTTTAGAAAAAACATTTAAGAACGTTTCTGTTTAATGCCGCCTGATTGACTATTGTCCAGCGCCTCTGTAGCTTCGCATATTGGCGCTCTCGAAATAATTATGATCAGTATTAGTAGTTTTAGTATTTAATGCAGTTGTTGCTTTTGGCATTAAAGCCAAAATTTGTTAGTCATGACGATTCATCAAAAATTTTTATTTTAAAGGTTGACATAATTTATGACTGACGAAAATAATCTTACCTGTACAAGTAAATCCGTCACCGGTGTATCCAGTATTACAGGTACAGATGAAGCTGTCAGGTACGTTGGTACAAGTTGCTAACTGACTGCATCCTCCATTGTTCTCAGCGCATTCATCCACATCTGTGTCGCACACCAAAAAGTACCATAAATTATGACAAAAAATGAGAAATCACCGCACGGACTATAGAAGAGATTCGAATAATATATTGCTAACCAGGCTGGTAGTAATGTTGACAGTTTGGCCGGACGTCGAAGTTGTTCGGTCTGTATCGGTAGAGTTGACACGGATGTGACTCAGTTGATACGTAGTTGAAATGCTTACATGCTGCGTCTATGTTGCAGGTTATGGCACAGCGAACAGCTTCAGGAGCTGCTGGCATTTCGTTGGACATTGCGGCGTTTAGTGTCGGAGGATCCAAAGCGCATAGAACTGCTGCATCAGAAGGACGCGTCATCAGTTTCACTGATTGCCGATCAGCTTTATTTCCCGACAACAGCATTATCATCAGACACGCAACAGGCGCCAGAACTTGCATTGGCGCCATTTATTTTCGTTTCTTGTCGACCATGTTACGTACTTCCTGCCGCGGACTTATTTTATTCAAAATAAGCGTAAAACTGTTGCTACATGTCCTGTGAAGGTTTTGATCGACTTACGATAACAAATGCCTGGCGTCTGCAGAAGGTGGCGCGAGATATGTGTCGTTGAAATCAATAATACAGTTCTATATCACGTGGTCTTTATTTCCGATGGCGTATTACATCAATGATGCATAAGTACATAAGTTCTTCTATTGGAACACACATCGGAATGGCCTTTTGTTCGAGCACCACCGCGTGATAGTTTATGTCGGTCTATGGCAGTTTGCCGATATCACTATCTAAATTTTACCACATAGGCCGGCGAACTGGTGCATGCGTGACATTGTAGGCCTACCATGGCAACTCCACTATGGGCGTCCTCAGAAACTTTTCTGGTCGATATATATATAACCCAGCGCCCTTCGCGCTACGTCAGATTGTGCAGACAGTGACGTACACAAGGGACTCGGGGGTCCCAGCCCACTCCCAATCCTGCAGACAAGACATACACTGTAAGCATAGGCCCTACGTTTAAACTGCACTAAATTTGCGAATTAGGTCTGTTAATCTAAAAAAATAATTACAATGTTGTCACCAGATCTCATCTTTTAAAGCTGAAATGCACCTAATTGAATTTCGGTAGGGGCGCCGCCATAGACCCCGCTGGGGAGCTCACAGCGCTTTCCCAAACCCCTAGCTGGATTTTAAGGAGTCCTACTTATAAGGGAATAGAGAAGAAAAAAAACGGAAGACAGAAGAAAAGTAAAAGGGGGAGTAAAAGGGCAAAAAAGGAAAAAAAACAAAAAAAGAAAAGGAAAGAAAAGAGAGACAATCGAGACCCCCAATTGGCATTACTGGCGGCTCGACTGTGTGCAGATGACTTGAGGCTTTAAAATTCAACTCCCAGCAACTGCAAAGTACATGCAGTCAACGCTTTCTAGCATTAGCGACTGGTGATTTTGGGTGAGCAAACATAGAGGCATCTAAACTGTTTGTTTAGTGGACCAAAGTTCACCAAACTTATGTCGAACGTGATTCAAAGAATTGTAAATAAAAACGCCGTTTGCCGCTTGTCGACATCTTGATCCGTTCTATAGATGTTTGCGATCGAAGTGTAATTAAAAGTTGTCCAGAATCGCGCCGAATTACTGGCCCTCATTTTTGAAAGAAATGCCTAAAATTTTGAGACTTTGACTATAAAATAAGATCACTTACGATCACGTAGCAAAGTTTCATCGCGATCGGCGGTGAGACGGTGAGGGATCGGAAATTTCGCATTGAGAGCAAAAAAAGAAAGGAGAAAACACATCTCAGTATTCAGCAGTAAAGCACATTACTGCCGAAAACTACCGTTTCGGTCTGTCTAAAAACAGACATCAGCAGTAAGATATAAAGGCCCCTGGCGGAGCTATTAGTCTTCGCCTGGCGGATTTAAGAAGGAATTTTCACTTTCTTATACCGAATGGTGGACTTATACGACCCGCTATAGTGCAGCCGAAACGTTAGGCCTAAGCTTAGTCGTTTTTTCTTGCACAACGGCGCTGCGACCTTACGAATGCATAGAATTTGCAGATAGCCTACTGAACACTACCAGTAATAGGCCTACAGACCGGACACCAGATCGACCGCGTCAATCCATCTAAGCAACAGTGAGCGGGATAGCCGATAAAAATAAATTACTTGCATCTGACCAGTCTAGAACAGTCTGTTATTGTAATCGTGGTTTCTATTAGGTTTTTAAGTTTTCACAAACGTTCGTATTCCGTAATTGAAAACAAGCAAAGCCCATCTGTCGCTAGAAAAAGCCAACGGTATCGCCTACGTCGGAAGCCTAGCGTATGACTTTGAATCGTGGAGAGAAAACGATTTCTCAGAGGTGACATAGTTCCATGCACGCTATGTTAACGGAACTTTTCTCTCAAAAGCTACAATTAACGCTTGTATAACAGACGTCGTGCGGGGTTATCTCACCAGGTGATATAATAGCTACAGTTCCATACAACAGCAGGCAGACCCCCTACGACTTACCGTTTAGCCACAATACCGCACGATTGGCATACTATGGTGCGTTATGATCCTTCAAGGTCATCCAAGGTCAATGCAATCTAGTGCAAAAGAAACACTGTCAAACTTGGGGTAAAATAGCTACGAGGGGTAGAAAAATTTGGACTTCTGAATTTTTAGCCGACCGTACTTAAGTAACTGTCAAGCTATTGGCATGGTTGTCGTCCGTCTCTCCGTTCGTCCGTCTGTTTGTCACGGATGTACTGTGGCTAAATGGTGCAAGATATACGGGCGTAGGTTGCTATAGATCACTAATAGAGAGTCGCATATTGGCTTTCAAATGACATGGAAATTGAGGGTCATAACGCACTATGGTATGCCAATTGTGCAGTATTGTGGTTAAACGGTAAGTCGTAAGGGGTCGGCGATGGTGCTATCGGATAGGGCGCTGGCGATTTCTTATAGGCTGCCAATAGTAATTATGTCTTTATCTGCAGCAATTTGGCCGCAATTTTTAATGGAATGTTTCAAGCTATAAGTGGCTGTATTTCGAAAACAGTGAAAGATATGACCAAGGTTACTATTAATCACTAACAGGAAGTCGCGATAAACTTGTGCGTGCTTAATTTGTTTAAATAAATGCTACTCTATGTAAGCATATACGCTGCGGACTGCGGAGCGTCCGCTTGCAGATCGTGATCCGCAAAATATTTTGGATCCGCCGACGGACTGACTATTTTAATTTTCTGCATGATGCAGATTAATATATAGGCCTACATGTAATCTAGTGTTGTCTCATAATGCCAGAAACGTAGAAGACAAACTGAGAAGTTTACATCCACAACGAGCCAAGGTCCAAGAGAGGATACATTTCTACGCTACAAAATAGGATATTTTCCTTTCTGACGTCACCTGCATTATTCTACACCTGTGGCGCGGTAGCTGCTAGCTGCGTTTACCTGTAGCATGCTTGAACATGTCAGCCAGGTACCGGTATAAGCGGTTTTGTATCTGCGACGCTGCTGCGGCTTCTGGCTGTAGGCTGACTCAGCCTTAACACGTATAGATCGCATCGATTTCATCAAGCTGGCTTCATAATCGCGTCACAACTGTTCACACGCTTCTAGCAGTTGTGACTAAAACATTTTACTAATGTTGTAAATACAAGTTTACTTTTGCTGGCCGAAAGAACGCAGGTTTACTGTTTTTGCTGTTTATCAAGCCTAATATATATTGTAAATGTTTTTTTTGTTTTTGAATAAACTGATGACGGCGGCGGCGGCGTTGGTGGTAGTGACGATAATCGTGGTTGATTAATCAAAGGTTTTGCAAGTTAAACAACTTAGGCCTAAGCTTATTTCGGCACATTGTCATTTTTGTCATAATCGTTTTTTGCTTAAATTAAAACTGACAAAATTAATAAATGCACCGCCAAACTATTTTTGTACGATAGTAATTACGAATAAAACCGCATTTTGCAAATCATTTTTATTTAGCTTAATTTATCATTTCTAAGTTATTAGTTATTTGTTTTTATTAGTTTAGCAGCAGCAATAATAGTGATAGCCTATAATTAGTAGTAACGTGTCAAAACGATGGTTACCTTCCGACGAAACGCAAAGTGTGTAGTAATGTTTCCTTCATGTCAGGTGTATTAACATTCATATTATATTAATATATACTGAGCGTGTGGATCGATCTTTAGTGGCGCCGGTTTCGCATGCGTTATCGGCTGAGCTGGCAGCAGAACGCTGCAGAGACGCTAAGAATACACGGATTAACGGATAATCGCCGTGATCACTGTAGCTTACAGTTGCACATCAGCACCAACAGCAAGGTGAGTGAGTATAAGTAGCCTACGTCTAATGTGTGATAATTATGTGCTTGGAAATTATCGCTCATGCACAAGTTTTGATTATATCTTATCTTCAAAAACTGCGTAGGTCTACACGTAGGCATCAAAGTCAGTAAAATCACTATCATCCTGTTTATTGTAACTCGTGCTATTATTACGCATTTTGTACTCACACGCCTTATCATCGTCATCATTTATGCTGCATCTGCTAAAGGTGAATAAATGTAGAAATTATTCACAATCACGAAATCTAGGTCTTCTTTACGGAAGCAAATCGATTAGTCTCTATAGGCCTAGCACATGGACATTCTTTCTTGGGAATATGGTTAAAATCTTGCATAGTATTTTAAGATATTTTACACAGTGACACACACACACACACAAACCGCTATGAATAGGTTTACAATAACCTTATCAGTAAAACAGTAAGTATAAAGCGATGTTCTGATGTGTGCATAATTACGAGTGTGTTGGTGTGTTCAGATGTCGAGCCTGATGGAGACGCTACGCGCGGCCTGTCTACAGCGAGGTGCAGCCGGAATACATGGCATTGGCCGGTACACCCCTGTTGATGCTAGTCTAGAGCGAATTTTTACCTCCGCCAAGAAGGTTATGTTTTTGCCAGATTTTGTTTGTTTGTTTGTCTGTCTGTCTGTCTGTGTGTTAGCAAGATAACTCAAAAGTTATGGACGGATCTTTCTGAAATTTTCTGGGAATGTCGGGAATGGCAAAAACTACAAGTGGTTCAATTTTGGGGGTGATCCGAAAAGAATCCTGGATTCTGGATTTTTTTGTAATTTTCGTTAACATTGTTTTCAATGTGGCATAAGGGAAACCACTGCCAAACCGAATATGGTGCTGCCACCTGGCGAATAACATAACCTTGGCGGAGGTCTGCAGGCTCTGACTGCTTTCTAGTTTTTAAATTGAATCATTCAATCCGATGTCTCCTTACCAGTTGTATGCAAACATGCGACCGCAGGATATTGTCGCATATTTTACAAAACGTTATATATTTATTTTTTTCTGCAAAGGACCAATTTACAACTATTCACGACTTCTGCATTTTAGAAGGTAGTGTAGCAGCAGTATTAAAATGAGATGGTCAAAACTGTAGTCATTTACGTCAAGTTTCTACGTAATGTTGTATGGCAAAATTATTAAAATAGGCCAATTTTTTTCGGTCCGACTGGGTTGGTGGCGTGGCTTAACGGTAACGCGTTGTCTTTGATCAACGAAGTTGTTCTACGCCGGGCCGGGTTAGTACTTGGATGGGTGACTGCCTGCGTGCAGGTAAACCATCTCGATATGTAACCAGCCGCCTAAATCAACCCCGCCTTCCATCCCTTCAGGGTAAATAAATTGAGTACCGGCCTATCTGGCTGGTGTAAAGATGGGGCGCGTTTATCTGTGTCGGGTGTCTGTGCGATTCCATACGGCAGGTGACGCTCCGTGAGTTTTCTATGAAAAGCTATAGCATTTAACCATTTAGTACTAATTCCTTAATGTTTATCTTAAAAATCTAATGCCGGTATGCACTGATACGCTGCGCAGAACGTTTCGTGTGATCGACGAGAACAGAAATCGTAAGATCGACCGCGAGGAGTTGGAGCTAGGTCTGCGCGAGTTTGGACTGTCCATGTCCAGACCGGAAGTCAACCAGTTGTTCGACGAACTCGACAAAGATCACAGCGGAAACGTCAGCTTTGACGAGTTTCTGCAAGCACTTAGGGTGAATCTAGACACTATAAATAATGTATTGTATTTCTATTTAGTTTGATGTCAACGGTTTTAGAATTTGTTGTTTTAGGGGTTTTTAACCAATTTTTTTCAGATGAGCTTTCCGTTTCTGAAAGCAACTGGAATACATCTATGTAGTAAAAATTGTTTTTATATCTATTTTATTACTGATCGACATTTGCCGAATGTATTGTTGTTTTTTGTACTCGAAAATTATATATTTAAAATTATTGTAATAGACCTACGTTTTATGGCAGCAATGATCGAAACAAAAATAAGACCCACCGAAACGACAAAACGGCAAAAACTGTACGAAAATTTATTTGCCTCTAAGCATAAACCACTGGAAAACGCATGACCTCGTAACGGAAACTGTCCAGTAAACAAACTGAAAAACAGTGATACTTAAGTACCACCAAAATTTAGTGTAGCCTACTATAATCAAATGTTTATATTTATTTTCTACAGCCGCCGATGTCACAGATGCGTAAGGATGTGATCGACAAGGCGTTTGAGAAGATGGATAAAACAGGAGACGGAGTGATCACTGTGGAGGATCTCAAGCTTAACTACAACGTACGACAGCATCCTAAGTTTCTGTCTGGAGAGAAGTCGGAAGACGAACTTTACAAGAAGTTCTTGGATGTGTTTCAGCCTGGCAACACTGACGACAAGGTACAACGACAACTCTTGCTAGGCTTATACAGTATACTACAACAACCACATGCATCACCACCATTACCACTACTGGTATTTCTACTACAGTGTACTACTAGACCTACTACTGATGGCAAGACATCTTTCGTTCGAAACCTCTGGTTGTTGTCGCGTGATCAACTGTCGGTATCCAAGCTGTGCTGTCGCAGACAGTGCACTTAACCCAGATCGGTGTGCAGCTTGCACCGGTACCGTTTTCATAATTTTCGGCTGCAGCTGTGCGTCATAAAGCAAACGATGATGTAGTCTATGGTATGCCATTTGAACACGGTTTGTAGCTTATTCGTCACAGCACTGTCTGGCGTGGTATAAGCTCGTACTGCGTACTCGCTTACCCAATCCAGCAGTGAAGTATCTAGTACTTACAACATTGGAGTATGGAGAATTGTGACGTGATGGGTCCATGTATCAAAATTGGTTGTGTACAATATTGGTGTGTTTGTCTGTCAGGTAACAAAGTCAGAGTTCGTGGACTACTACAGCGGCGTCAGCGCTTCTATTGACGATGACCAGTACTTCGTGCAGATGATGCACAGAGCTTGGAAACTCTGAAGCCGATTCGACGGTTACCGCTATCTCAGTGTTCACGAACAGACTCACATATCGTCGCCACGTGCCGACATTATGCGGCCGTCCCTCCAGTTGCTGAGCATCTCAAACGTCGTGGCGTATCACAAAGATTATTTCTGGGACCAGGGCTGGAAATTTGGTCCAAAAAAACTAGGTTTTTAAAGTTTTTTTTAAAAAAATATTTAAAAACTTAAAAAGTCGAATTTTAGGTTTTTTAAGGTATTTTAGTTTGTAGTAAAATTATTACATAGCATATTTTAATTCATACTTTGATCGTGATTTTTTGAATTAAGACTTTATTCACGTCATTATGTCGTTTACTTATAAAAGGGATATAACATGTTTTTCTGGGTTGTAATTTTGTGCACCGTGCTCATTTGACAAAAAAATCCAAAAAAAACCTAAATAACCTGAAAAAACCTTTAAAAAACTAAAACCGAAAAATTTTCTTTAAAACTTAGATTTCCAGCCCTGCTTGGGACCCCTGTTGTTTTTGGTTTTGGTCAATGCTTTGCCGGCATGTGTGTGTTAATAGTTAATAGTATTAATAGTATGATCAAGCGTCAAGCAACCTTGCACTGCAAACTAAGACTGCTATGTTTACGCCCAGTTTAAGCCGGCGCCAGGAATGCGGCGCATTTTTGAGGTTTTTGACTTTTCATGACCCCTGTGCCATTTTTCAGCTTAAAAGGTTAACGGTCAAGGTCACCCAACGTCAGAAATTAAATATGATGACACGTGTTATAATTACAGATTTTACTGTCAACACCTAGGCTCATGAAATCTTCACCAAAGGTCTGCCGCAAGGTCTCTAGTTCATCGTGACAAAACTTCGTGCTCCTGGGTTCCGGGGTTGCCCTCGAACGAGGGCGTCAAGAGGGGTGCCGGGTGCCCCCCTAAAAGACGCTATTTTGCCGTTATTGGCTCGTATAGTGTAAAAACGGTTGCAAATAGGTACAGACATGCTGCTTATCATAACAAGCGCTGGTGACAAGTTTATTAGATTTATTAACATCGATGACCTTGAACGACCTTGATCCCCCCAAAAGGTTTTTAGTGAATTTTTCGCGATTTTTTAATGCAGCGCACATTTCAACACTGAATTGCGACGAAATGGCTGAAGATAGACCAAGACAACTTCTAGGTTCAAGAAGACCGGCGCAGGTGGGCGTCAAAGACCGCTACCCTCATAGTGGTTATTTTACCGCAATTATCTTGTGTAGCGTGAAAACGGTTGCAGATAGGCACAGACATGCTGCTTATCATGACAAGCAATATTGACAAGCTTTTTACTGATGTCAACGTCGATGACCTTGAATGACCTTGAACTTCCAAAATAAAGGTTTTTCGTGATTTTTGCGATTTCCGGCTGCGACGCACATTTTTAGAGCAAATTGCGCCGAAATGGCTAGAGATCGATCTGGACAATCTGCGTATGACATTTTTTAGCATAGAAGGTACATTTTAGGAATCTAAGTTTCGATCTTTTAAATTCAAGGAGTCTTTCGAACGGAGGCCTCAAATTTAAGTACTCTTTCAAAATACATTAATATCTTATCGCTGTTGGCCCACACTGATTGCCATAGTGGCAGGACCGTTGCTATCGCGCGTCACGTGAGCTTTGCTCAATTTACTTGTTTGTTAAGATACGTTTTGAGCAGGTATTAGCAGACAATTAGTGTCTACAAAGCCATTTGTTGTGGTAGATTTTTAATTGTGTTTACGATTTGCAAAACATAAAAATTTAAGACGTTGCTTATTTTTCTGATTGCAAAGGTTGTATTTGTCGGCAGTCCAGTTTCCAGAAATAGCTACAGCAAATCGCCTATACCGCAGCTACTCGAATCGACTAGAACTGCCATTCTGTTACAGGCCTAGTAGGCCTACAAAGTTAAGGAGTCCGATTCACAAACATTGTCGTAAGACATGTCGTAAGACATGTCATAAAATTATCATAACTTGATATTTAAGATGTCATAAGATTATCTTACGACATGTC
>Ga0209671_1004153_pt1 | contig 14228 bp, 9 predicted proteins | sample WorMetHERISLAND2_2_FD_187401 | JGI IMG/M metagenome (GOLD analysis project Ga0209671, IMG submission 187401) | Marine gutless worms symbiont microbial communities from Max Planck institute for Marine Microbiology, Germany - Olavius geniculatus... | ecosystem: Host-associated > Annelida >... | reverse complement strand
TGTTTGGATGCTGCGGATTTGCTGGGGGTCTAAATCTGATTTGATAGTGAACCAACATGCTGTTGATTTGCTGTGTAGTTTTTGATTTGTTGCTGATTTGTCGTACAGCTTGTTCTACAACAAGTCGAAATAAGTGGAGATTGGTCGTTAGCTTGTATGTTTGAGACACTCTGCTATCTACGAAAACAATGTTTTACAGCGAGTGCTGTGCGAGTGAATACGTTGAATAGTTTTGATGCAACATGTTCTAGATTTAGCCTTCTTAAAACCGTGGTTTCGTGTTTTTTAAGCACGCGGTTACGTGTAAAATAAAATATCAGACATTTTTAAAAATATTCTATTTTTTACTCTTTATGTTTAATATTAATGTCAGGTTAATTATTAGCACATAGAGGCTTTCGAGCAGTGAGAGGCATCGCGCGGTGTTTCCGCGACTGCATGTTCGTTGTCATTATTTTATCATCAGCAGCAGCACCATTGGAAATAAGTTGAAATCTGCATGCTTTAAATAATAACCATTATTTCTAGAATTACGAAGTTAAAGTGTCGGATAAGTTAGATCAAGTTTAAGAACGATGAAAGAGGAAAGTCTTGAAACTCCGCCTAAGAACGGATCGAGAGTGGAGGTGCAGAAGTAATCCGATGAAAGCTCGTTCCACAAATTGGAAGTTGATTCGTTTCTTCACTTCGATTTAAATTTTACATGCGTTAAGAGTGGTGTCTTGAATGCGAGTATTTTATACATAAATGTTTAAAATAATTTTAATGATTCTAAATGTTTAAAAACATATTTTAATATTTTTATTGTCGTAGGTTATTTGTTGTTAAACATGCAATACAAAATTGGCAAATTGTGTTGATTTATTTTTTTCAGTGTGTATCATTTAATGTTTTCTACAGTATGTCAGTGTTTTGATGCAAACTCTTGAAACAGTAGCTCCGATTGTGAACTATGTAGCTGCTTATTGTGCGCTGCGGTATACTTACAGTTATACGCATGTGTTTTTATGCATGTCTATTCCACTTTTGTTCTTAAATTAAAGCTTAAAAACAAATGTACACGCTATTGTTTTTGACATCTATGTACTTATGGAGAAAACGGGCTGGGCAGGGTTACAGTGACAGCAGACGATCGGCAGGTAATTTGGAGCGACCTGATTTACGCGGAACTGTGGAATGCAATCAGGGAGACTAGACAATAATTAACGTCTTCTGGTTACATTCTGTCACGGCAGCTTGTTGCGGCTAATTTTGCAGTCCTATTATACGACGTCAAATGACGAAATTATCTACTAATTTTGGTGCAAGCGCCTTCGCTGTAATTCAGAAAATTTTATAGGTCTACATGGCATCAAGCAACCTGCGCCTGAAATAATATCAGCAGCATGTTCAACAAATTACAGTTACAGTTTATCGTCATTATTATTATCACCATCATCACTCAGTGATCATGGGCTCAGCGTTTTTAGATGACTGATGCTCTCGCACAATTAGTCGCCATTTGCTTCTGTTAATCGCTGCGGGACTGCGTCTATGAAGACTTGCTCGGCCTCATTCGAGAACGTCATCTCTGCGAGGCCACGTCTTTTTGTTTTGCCTACAGTGATGCCAAGTAGGCCTACTAGCGTCTTTATTTTTCGATCCTCTGACATTCTGTATAGCTAAAACTTTATCCGAGTTACTACTTGCAAATGACTCGTTTTCGTTTAAATTTTTTGGTACACTTCCCCGTTTGTGATTCTTACGAATTGGCTTATCTGTAGAATATTCCGATAGTACTTTCTTTCCAATACGACAATTTTTCGCTTGCATTTATTTGTCCGTGACCACGTTTGACAGGCATGCAGCATGCTGCCAAGTAAGCATGTTTTCAATGCGGTATTTCCAATTTCGTCTTCACGCAGGCCGATTTGCTTTTCGTCACGAGCTTTCATCGGTCACATTCATTTTTGCTGTTTCCGGTAAATTTTCTTTTTTGCAGTCGCATTTGGAATGACTGATGTCAACATTTTATCAATCGTGCCATCAAACGGTGGCGTCGAATTTAGACTCTGTGCTACGGTGAACCGTAATGGCGTAATCTCATCAATATACAGTTGAATACGGTGCTACGAAGATTTTGTCGTTTATAAGAAAATTCCATCATGTTTCTAATAATTGAACATTTTTACTAGATTATAACTTAACGTCTGAATAGAATATGTCGCATTTTCAGGCTACCCGTACAGTTTTGTAGGGTCGCCTGAAAATGCAGGACTGGAAAATGACGGACCAAAGAAATCACGGGGATGGAAAATGCAAGACTAAATAATATCGGACGAAAGTGCAGGGATGAAAAATGCAAGACTGGAAAATGATGGACAAAAATGCAGGGCTAAAAATGCAAAACTGGAAAATATCGGACGAAAGTGTAAGACTGGAAAGTGCAGGGCTAGAATTTGACGGACTGGCGATGGGTGTTAGAGTCCGAAAGACACAGGTAATTAGGGTAGCTGTCAAAACATTAGGGCCTAAGTTAAAACATGCATACGTTTAGCACGATGGCTTAGCAGTCTAGCACAAAGTTAACATACAGTGTCATAGCTCATGCACCATATCACAAGCAATATGGCGAAAATATATGTTAGTATTCATTTTTAAAATTTACACGTGTTTATGACATGAACATACTCGTATACAGTCTAGCACACTTAAAATAAAAAAAAAACAGTGTTATGGATCACGCATATTAACAAACATTGTGTCAAAATTACATGCCGCAGTTAAAAATTCCAATTTACATACGTTTAATACAATAGCATATGCAGTCCAAACAAACTTAAAATACAAACAGTGTCTTAGCTCATCCACAATATTACAAGCATTATGGCAAAATATAGATAGGGTCAAACTGTGCTCTCCAGCGTGTAACCGGCGAAGCAGTCACAGAAATAGATCTGTGTTATCAAAACAGTATTAAGCCATTTTCAAATCTGTTATTTTCCTGTCTTTCATTTTCCAGCCCTGCACTTTCGTCCGCCATTTTCCAGTCTTGCATTTTACGGTTCTGCATTTTTAGCATCCCAACTGTACGCCTTTTAACTGGTGATTATTATGTTTAAATAATATAGTCACACTCATAAATTAATAATTAATATTATTTAAGAACATTTTTGGAGAGAGGGGTAAAAATTTGGCTTTCTCTATTATTGTATGTCGTAACCCAATAAAGATAACACCATTCAGTGGCAGGTTGGCAACGTCATGAAACAGTTTACGTGCGTCTGAACTGAAAAACTGTGACATCAGTAGACAACGTTTTAAATTAGATTTTAAGGCGTGGCTTTTCGATCGTGCCTACAGGTGACAAACGTCTCTGGAAACTTTGTTTAAGGAGCGATCTACAAATTTACCGTTTGATAGATTAGTTGATTGATTTTATGGGAAATATTTTTATCACTTTCAACGATCCAGTTTTTTTCCTATCTTCAGACCATTCCATTGGCACTAATGCAGTCCTGACCTACGGCGTGAGCCCCTGTTCTCAATCAGAAATGACGTATTGCTTGTAGCAGATGCAGTCTACTCGATGTACCGCCGAACAATATTAGGATGCGCGTCAGCTCTGCAGCTTAGTGCTAAATGAAATTGCCTTGTGCGACTGTAATACTTGCATTAGCGACCGCGAATAATCACACTGTGAGTCAGAGATATTTTAGTAAGTTAACTAAAGCGACAACGAAAACGAAAAACATTGGTCTTTGTTATATGAGAACGCGAACTAGAATTATTCGACTAGGGTAAGCAAGTTAATAAAACAGAAATGTACATAGCGTATAATGCTTTAAAACGCCTCTGAACATCTGGCATGTAAGCCGAAAATAAAATGAAATAAAAATTACAACCACCAGAATAAACTTGAAACGAAAATTATTTACAGCAAAAGAACGAGCGAAAATGAGATTTATGCGATGCAAGTCAATGAAAAAATTTGTAAAATAAGTTTTCACTTTTGGCGTAAAACGTTGAAACATTCGTCTAGGCAATCAGTGTGACACTCTGGTTCTTATATTTAACAAAACCGCTAAAAACAGTAAAAATGACTATTTTATGAAGTTGTTAATTTGTCACCTGGACACAATGTTGTTAAGTAGCGCAATCGCTGCATATGTTAAACTAAAATTGAGTTAGAACCATATAAAATAAACATTCTTTTTGAGATACTGAAATTTAATGTTCCGCGAAAATTTAAACTAAAAAAACTATAATTAACATGCAGAAAACTTTTGTTAATTTGAGAACGAAAATATCTCAGCAGCTCGGGGGCGCAATAAGTAGCTGCTCGCCGCTCTCACCCAATGGGTCTCGTACGTTACGTGAGCGGTCATCGGTCGCAAGTCGCTGGTCGCAGCGCGCAATATTGGCGCCATAATCATACGCAACAATAAGCGGGCGCCCGGGCCGGCCGGGTCTCTGATCCAAGCTGTGACGACCGGGCTGCACCGTTACGTTACTCTGATCTCGCGCGCCGCACAGTCCCGAGCCCGACAATCAATCAAAAGCCTATTAATAGCTCGTGACGTGGAGTCGACCGGCCAACTCGTGTTTGGGACAGGAACCCCCCACAGTCGCCCTCCCCCTGTACCCCGTCTTCCCTTCCTCCTCGTAGAGGGGACAAAACGTCGCTTGCTTGTAGCGTGATTTCTGCAGCCAGTCAGTCTCCAAGGTAACGTTGCTGCTGCTGCTGCTGTCGCCGTTCTGCGCTCAATCACAGAAAAGACGACCATCCGACCGTCCGACCGATCGCGGATTGACTGACTGAGGAACGGACAACCGAGTAACATGTTGAAATAGCTGACAGTCGGTGTCCTGCGCCGATGCAGAGCAGTGATATTGCTCATTCGGTTACCGGTGCAAGGTGTTAACAAATCCGTGAGATATAACATCGAGACCTAATGCCTCAGGCTCGAGTGGTAGACCTTCCAAACTCCGCTTACTTGCAGTAGATTTATTTGTCGTACAACGAGTTTACTAGGTACATTTTCAACAAGTTGTATATCAAGTCTACTAATAGATCGAAAAAATCCACATTTTGACTCACCAAGATACTGAACTGCTTGAATAAAGTAGCAAATATTTCATAAATATTGCAGAAATTGTGAGACAGACAAATAATTCGATTAAAAAAACTTTTTGTGAAACATATTAACATAATTGACAGAAATGCACGGGCTAACTGTTCAACCACCTGCATTGTTCACACACATGTACGTGTACGGTATGCAAGTATAAACGTTTTGCAGTAAACATTCGCAGTTTTTGACGCATTTTGCTTAGTCGTTTCTTTTGCAGCGAAAGTGGACAGTTCGGATAAACGCCGGATGAACTGAGGAATAATACAGCTCGGACAGCATCTTGGTTAGATTAATAATAATCTTTCGCCGTAGAAATGGGTTACCATTAACAGCCATAGACAACTTTTAACCTTTCATTTTTTTAGCATTCGAAGCCAGTGTTTGCTCTGAGTTATTTTTTTAATTTTTTTTTATTTCTTATTTTCTTCACACGTTTTTTCTAGCATTGTTGACTCACTCGCAGAAGTGTAAAGTTATATCTCTCGTACATGTAGTCTGTGACCAATCTGCCAAACTGTATCTGTAAAAAATCAGACATCACTAACCGTCGACAGTTTTGCAGCCACCTGGAAAATGCAAATAAATACAGCTGCTATTTCCTAATGGTAAGAATTTTCAATACGTAATAATTCAGTCTACAAAGAACCCGTTTTTAAACGGGCCATACCCAACTCCAGGAGATAGCATTAAAATTTGTTTCAGATTTTTTAAGTAGGTCTAATTCAGCTAACTTTAAAGGTAAGCTGCTTAAATTACTGTCGTTTTATTTCAGTAAAGATAATTAGCTTCCTTAAAGCCTCTGTCACTACAGACAACCGTGCATATAAGTTTCAGCAGCTGGTGCTCTGGCCTGTTCACGAGACTGTTGTCGTATTGTTAATAATTTAGTGCGCACAAAGTGCATTGGGTGTGCCAAGAGAACGTATACGTGTAGATCTGTCAAAATGGGATTAAAAGAAGTTTTTTTAATAAACAAAACATATATCATTATTTTTCTGCTTCTGTGTTGCACTGTTGTCGTGTACAAAAATGATATACGTAAACAACTAAATATTTTGTTCTATCCTTTTAGTTTTTGGTTAAATTGCAGACTAGGATATCACATGGCTGGATAAAGCACGCAAAAAGCAAACTTTTCTTGGCGGATAAATATGAGTATTATCTGGACTTCGATTTAAGCTTTAATATTTGTGACGCATTTTTGCGGGTCCTAATAATAATAATAATGAGCTTTGACTTTTTGATTTCGAAACGGCGTAGCGACTTTTACTTGCTACGTCGAACCACCATGTTTCGAATTTGGGCTTTTTATATCTTACGCGTTATTTGCTAAAATTATTTGAAAAAAACATTTTAAATTTTTACGGAAAGAATTGTTCCAAATGACCCTAGATTGTATACAAGTTTTAAAAACTCGACCCTCTTTATGGTGTCTTATTTGCCCATTTTTCTGTCTTCCTACATATGGCTGGATCCGACATCGCAAAAACGCTATAGTTTGTAGCTTTGGCCTTTGCGTCAGGCAAGGCAATTCAATCTAAGGCAGATGAAAGTTAGGCCGGCGGCGGCTCATCCAGCGAAATGATGACAGTAGCAGCTATTATCGGTGTTCGCTTGCGGACACGATAGTGCTGAGCCGTGCCTAGTGATGGCGACAAGCGGACAGCAATTCTGACAATTTGTCGCGGTGAGAAGTTGACCCACGGCGCGACCGCTTCACTCGCAAGATTGACGCTAATGCATAGTCGTAGTAAACTGCCGTAAACGTCGTTTTTACTCCAAAAACGCGTTGTTTAACGTTTTTTTCTTTTTAATCGACGCTTTTGTTTTGTTGAACGTTTTACGGTTACTGTAAAAATGGTGGAAATAGCATACGTGTATCACGTAGGCTAGAAAGTGATCCGACGCGCGAATTGTAAACCTACGTGTGATGAAACAATAGCGAGTTTTGCATTACTGATATATGCGTGATGACTGTATACTGTAACTTGACAAAACTACGGAAGTTTCGGAAACGATTGGCCTCAATCATTGAAGTGAAGGGTGGTCGTGTTGGAACATAGAAACACAGCATTCAACATGACTACCCTACGCTGCAATTATAGAGGCTAATCGTACCGAATATGTTCCGATTGCTCGATTGACGTAACGTAAAGCATATAGCCATCATGTTCCACTTGTTATGCGTCACTGTGTACGTGTGTGCGTATGTGCAGTGCTGTGAGCAGCAGCAGCAGCCGGCGCAGCAACATCAGCAACTGGTGCACGAAGGCGCAGCATGTTGCGAACAGGAGCCTTGCGGTGAAGCATCGTGCAGCGCTCAAATCGTCATCACCCCTACACTGTCCACTGCCGTGCTGCCGCGCCGAGGACGACGCCAAGCGGTCTACGACCCAAAGGTCTGCGCATGTCCACGCGTCTTGATATTAATGTCCACGTCGGAACGTAAGCACCTGCTTACGACAGCTTGTCCACTGCAGCTGCATGACTTATTATATAATCGTCTTGTCCGTCTGTCCCACCACTTATACGGGCTCTTACCTCAAGCACAAAAAGCGCAGAAATTAACGTAAACTTCTTCCAGGTTAGGGTTGTGATTCCCGCAAGAGTAACCGGTGTGACAGTGTTCAGTTTAAAAAGTCAAAAGACAGAGGTCAAGGTCGTTGGACGTCATAAGCGTCAAGAAAATGGTGCATTTCAGGCACGGATGTTTACTTACCGGTAGCGTTTGACACCAAACCGGTTGGCTCAGGCGCTTACGACGGCTCCAGCGCGGACTGCAAATTATGCCTAAGCACGGTTAGGCTTACGGTTTACTCTCGACAACTGAATGGAGGATCGGTTGTATGTCGGCACCAGGCCTATGCATCGACAGCTTTCTGTATACACTGTGAGGCATAAAAACACACCGAAATTTTTTTATCGTAACTGAAAATGATTCAATTTTAATAAGTTTTGGAACGAATATTCCTGATACAACTGGCCATCAAGTGACTGTTTATTTTCCCACCTTAACCATTGTCTGTTTTTGCATTATTTGGGGAAAAAAACGAACAAAATATTGCATTTTTAACCAATTTGGTATTATTGCTTAATCAAAACGACACACATAGTTCACACATTTTGTCCATATTTTTATTGTTTTAGTTAATAGTTTATCTAATTGTCCATTTTTAATTGCCTATAAAAATGTTTGAAATGTTGGCCCACGAACATGGGCTTGGCTCGGAGACATTTTCTCCATGCGTTGATAGTAGCGTCGATAACGTTTTGCTCCAGACCAATCCAGACTTCACTAGTCGCTTCTTGAATTCATCAATATTTCTAAATGTTAGGCCTATCTAATAGGCGTGCTGCTGCACAACAGTCAAACCTTGTAATTGATTGGCTGTTGGTGGCCACATATCCGGAAGGATGAAATTTTATAAAGTTTTTTTTTGATTTTAATGCATATTTTGTCTGTTCTGTTTTCCCAGGTAGTGCAGAAGCAGATGTTGGGTGAGGTGGGAAACTAAACGGCCATTTGATGGCCAGTTGTGTCAAATATGTGTACCAAAAATTATTAAAACTGGATAACCCTTCTTCAAGTTACGGTAAAAAAATTTTGGTGTGTTTTTATGCTTCACAGTGTAGATTAATTTTAGCAACCGGAGTTATAGGCCTAAATTGCCCTATACAAAATTACAGCTGCGCTATATGACCTGGTTTAGACTACAATGGATTAACAATTAACCAATTTTAAAAAAGTTTTTTACTGATACACTCAGCAAGAAGTATACAATAAAGCAGTCATTAAAATAGCTTTTATTTTCTCCAACATGTCGCTACACAATCTTGTAAATATTAATGTTAGAGAACAGACATGTTGGTTTCAGCATTCGGTTCTCGAGTACTTGTTAAACTGGCGCGTTTCGATATCTGTTATGGTCAATCGTCATTGTCATATGTCTACTGCTCATTAGCCAAGAAAACCGCCCCTTAGACTCAGCCGTCGGCCCTTTCTGATCTGTACATAGTTGGACCCACAATCTGGAGCTCATTCTGTCCGGACATTCGCAAATCCATGTGCAAAATCGATACGATTTTGAGGCCGAAAATATACTCGTTACTGACTGCTGCTAGCACTGACGTCAGTGTTACACGATCGGTTAAAAAATTGCCTTTCACTTTTTTATCCGACTTACCTGTAGCGGAGCAGCGTAAGCAAAAAAGGCAAAATCAGAACAGCGGCCTTCAAATGCACTGCCATATCGGTGCCATTCTTGTTTTGTTACCGCTGCAACGTCTTCCCTTCCCACTCACTTGCGGACCTAATCTTTTGTCCATTTAGTATCCTGTCATTTTGTCGGAAAGTATAAGACGCCCGGAGCGAAATACTAAGCATTTACGTAACTACGCTGCACATGACTGGAGCGGTAGTATGTCTGCATGCCGCACCGCGCATCCAATATCCGTTAGCGCGGTCAATGAATGACCGCATGCGGTAGTTAGCTGAATGCTTTTCCGAAACAAACCTGGGTGTCTTCGTGTCTGTTTAATCGTCTACAATGCGTATTCGTCGGCCAGGTCTATGTACGAAACACTGCAGCTGCCGTTGTTATTCCATAGCTTAAGTTGTGGTTAGGCTTATACGTGAAACAAAAAAAAACATTAAAAACCGTTTTGCGCATGTTTTACATGCTTATTTTGCAATCGTTTTGGATGTGATTACATGCTCCGACGTGGAACAGTCACGATAAGTCTATATGTGTCGACCGAGAGTAGAAATTTCACTTTCTGTCGAAACGAAAACCGAGGCCTGAATTTAGTCAATGATAATAATGGGTCATTATTTACGTACTAAAGGTCACTGGCTCTATACTAATGATACTGAGCTAATAATATTATGTTATTATGTCAATGACGCGTTTACTGCCTAGAAAAGAAACAGCGAGTTTTGTGCTGCAGCTATTGACCCCAAAACTAAGATACAAAAATAACGATGACTCAAACGCGGATCCTGGCTAATGCCTTTATAATCGAATATAATTCCAGCCAGGACATAGATAGATAAAAGATGGACGATATCTTAAATAGGCTCAGTCAACTTAAGTCAGATAGCCAGCCGTCAAATCTCTTAAGCCAGCCAACTCAGACGCCAGCAATCGGCGCGTGGGTCTACATACTGGTGAACAAACAGCCGAGCAGGCTTTCGAAGAACAAGAAGCTTTTCTGTCAGCAGCAGAAAAAAATGTTTGATATCAATGACAGTCGTCGACTGTGCCCATACGTGTAAGCAAATAAGTAAGTAATAAAAACGATTAAAGTGTCCACAGTAACATGAGCGTCAGTGCGCGGGCACTGCTCGATCACAGATGAACAGATGAGCTTTCAGACGGAACCGGAAGACAGCCACGAAAGGTTTGGAAGTGACATGCTCAAACAGACTGTTTCAGACACAAACAGCAGGAACTGGAAAAGCTCGGTCACTGACGGTAGACAGTCAGGTGCGACTGACGATCAGTGATGAAGACGAACTGCAACTTAGTCGCTGACGAGTCTCGACATTTGCCACCTAACATAGCTCGTCGACGCGATATGAAGGTACAGACCCGTGGAGACACTTCAATGCGAAAACGGTACACTGGAAAGCAATCTACTCTGACATAAGCACGGGTCAGGGACAAATCATTCGCAGCTATACACTACATTTTTTTCACTTTGTGTAGCATATTTTCTTTCTGAGCATGTTATGCTGCTTCGTTCATGACATTGAACTCTAGATCTGACTTTTTGACTTAATGCACGGACACTCTCTGTTGCTGTGACACGGGGCGGACACCTCCTTATTAATTATTGAGTCTTTCTTGAACTCTGCCTGCAGTCTGCAGGAGTTGGATACAGGAAGTAGACAGACAGTCAGACAGTCAAAGTGCGGTGATGTCACTTGTTCTGAGTTGATGCGATTTTGTTCAACAACTTGCTGTACAAGAAGTTGTACAACACACGTACATAAAAACAAAAAAAACCGCAACAAATAGGCTACATGCACAACATGTCGAGACGTTGTACAGCGTACGACTGATTGTCGAACAAGTTCGCGAGAAATCGAATTAGTAGGTAGTTTGGGCTAAAGATCCAGGCTGACACTGGTGTAATGTTGTCAGAACAGACCGAGCTTGAGCAGTCGCTCAGCTGATTAGTGTCGATTGATTGATTGAACGCAAGGATGGTTCGCCGACGGACGTTTCGTAATTGCGGATATCATAAGCAAAGCGGCAGACAGGAAAAAAGGGAGGAGGAGGAGCGACTGTGAGTTGCTGGAAGGTTATTGGTTGCGTAGTTAATCACGTGCCTGTTGAATAATTCAACGAGCCGAGTCGTGATTTCCGCCGTCCAGCAAGCACGTTGTCATCAGCGCCGCTATTACTGCAGCAGCAGCAGCAGCAGCGGTAGCCGCTGATGTTGATGTATACCCAACGTGACATTCTGCTTAACCCATTACAGGACGGCGCTGTAGCCGCTCGAGGCTGGAGTCACGCAATGCGATGATTGCGTTTTAGCGCCCGTCCTGGACGCCGATCGAAATTTTTACCCGCCCATCTGCCAGTCACACGCGTTAACTGCACGATCATTGTGTTTTTGTTCGTGGCCGAAATTCGTGAAATTCAGGGGGTTCTGCACAAATGACGATAGTTTAATGCGGTCCCATATTTTTTGGCCGAAATTCAGAATTTCGATCGATAAGCTACCATAGCGCGGAAACGTTACTACACTGTGGTCCATAAAAACGTGTCACTTTTATTTTTTGAATAGCTCCATGAAACATTAGCCGATTTCAACCATTTTTGGCACGCTACATCAAAAAGAAACTCGACACAAATGACTTTAGTTTTGACCACCTCACTTCAATACTGCCGCTATACTACCTTGTGAAATGCAAGTTAGTGAACTTGTTGTTGGCGAGTGGTGTCAACGTTTGCAGCTTGCATTCTTGCTAGAGGAGGACATTTTGAGCACATGCTGTAATAAAAATGATGTGATGTAACACATGTGACTTTTTAAGATGCAATAGTTGCCAATCCTGTTTGTCGCTATTCAGTTAATCATTTCTGAGCCAACACGTGCGCTATCCAGTATGAATTCATTGCTGTAAATGGCCAAACTACGACTTCTGCATTTCACAAGGTAGTGTAGCGACAGTATTGAAGTGAGGTGGCCAAAACTAAAGTCATTTGCGTCAAGTTTTTTTTTGATGTCGCGTGCCAAAAATTATTGAAATAGGCCAATGTTTTATGTAGCTATTCGAAAAATAAAAGTGGCACGTTTTATGGACCACGGTGTAGATAAAAAACCTGGGTTAACGGAACTTTGAAAAATCGTTAAGAAGTCGCATACAAGCAGCTGATTGAGACAGAAATCAATGACCTTGGACGATCTTGACATTTCTTGCGGCAATTGCTTTGTTTTTTTGCAAGCTCTTTCATGTCGTGGTTTTCTGCTCATTTTCGGCTTTTTGCGAGCTCCGTGGCTTTCAAGTGCGTTTGCTGCCGGGGCCTACAAACGCCGTTGCCAATTAACCAAAACAACGTCTAGCTTCCTACAGTTGACTAGAGGCGTCCTCTGTCTGCTGTCACAGATTACTTAACTGTTTCTTGGTTCTGATTTGTTTGTTTAAATTTTAGCTAACTGTCCACGGTAACAACAACAGTAGGCCTACTGCTTTAGCATCGTCACTGGAAAGCCGATAAGGCACTTCACAAGTGACGACGCTGCATAGTATGTGACGTCGTGAAGTGGCTCTAACTATGAAGGGTCCCGTTATGACCATCCACTGTCGTTTAAGGCTTCCTCGTCAAAAATAATCACATGATTCTTATATTTCCTGAAACTAAAGTCTACGAGCTACATTTTTGTCGCTGTCAGTTAGGTCTTTTGGAGTCTTTATTCAAATTCTCGCGATGAGCTCCGAAAGAGGCATGATTTGTGCAGTAGAGTGTGGTACGGCCGTTCAAGATCATCCAGGGTCGTTGGTTATGGTATACAATTAACCGAAAACGCTTATAAGACTTTATGTAAGTGATGAACAGTAATCTTCGCTCTATCTCGCACTGTTTCTGAAATACAGCGACTTATTCGTTAAAACTTGAAAATCGCCAATTTTTCTCATCTAGGTCGCGATGACTTTTTTCTTCGCAATTTCTTGTAACGCTTCACGGATCCCGAAATTGGAGTTTACACCGAAGCTGACAGTGGAGACTTTGTGATTCTAGCTTTTGCGTTGTTCTGATAGGGTCGCAGGTTGTGACGGACAGACAGCACGGTCGCCTTTGCCATAGCTCACTTCACTCAATTATTTGGCATTCCGAAGGGAGACGGACATTTCCCCCTGGGCCTGTCAACCGCGAACGTTTTCCCCCTCGGTCATTTCCCCAGCCCGGACGTTTCCCCATGCTTTTCGAGTACTTAGGCCTATAGAACGTTTCCCCTAGGCCAGTTGCAACATATTATCAGAATCAGCTTCAAGCCTGAGCATAAATTCTTTACAATGTCAAAAGCAATTAACTTTGTCTTTGAAGTCTCGTCACCGTTGAGCATTTTTCAAACACAATGAGTATTAGTAGGCGCGACAATTAACAGCAATTAGGGATGTAGGCCTACATGTCCGAAACGACTGAACTCAACTCGATACAAACTGAACCAGGAGAGTAGAAGTAGTTAACGTACATCTATTTTTACGTACATAAAAAGCAAAATTCGATGTATTGCTGTATTTGCTGTGGCAAACACAGTGCGCTTTCAGTGACGCTTTGACGTAATCGTCCTCGGCTCTTTTTTGATGAGACTTGTGATCTCTTGATACTTGCGCTTTGTTTGACGTATTATTTAGACCTATTGATACTTACAGACTGTTAATGACAATAACGCAAGCGTATTTGATGTTTGTTGCATTTTTACTATGCCTACGGCTGGCAGACGATTCGTACCACGCTATTGTTCCTTGGAATCAGACGATTCGTACCATGACGCGGGAGGGGTTGGGGCGGTGGCGTGTTATTGGCTAGATGGCGGTTAGTGGGCGGTGCAAGAAAAGACTAGTATCAACCAATGGTAAGCAAGACCAATTAAATGATG
>Ga0209671_1004149_pt1 | contig 14234 bp, 8 predicted proteins | sample WorMetHERISLAND2_2_FD_187401 | JGI IMG/M metagenome (GOLD analysis project Ga0209671, IMG submission 187401) | Marine gutless worms symbiont microbial communities from Max Planck institute for Marine Microbiology, Germany - Olavius geniculatus... | ecosystem: Host-associated > Annelida >... | reverse complement strand
GGTACATACATGCTGCTTATCATAACAAGCAATGGTGACAGGCTTTTTAAATTTATTAACATCGATGACCTTGAATGACCTTGAACCCTAAAAATATTGATTTAATGTGATTTTTTGGCGATTTTTGGCTGCAAAAGAGTGAATTACGATGAGAATGGATGGAGATAGACTACGATTACCTGCAAACAGGAACTGCTATAGGCTTTCGCGTGTCTCGTGAGCTTTGCTCAAATTACTTGTTGTTACTACATCTGCTTAAAATGTCTTCTTCCAGCACGAATGCAAGCGGATGGACGTTGAGCGACTCGCCAACAGCACGTTCCATAACGCGCGACCCAGGGCGGTTGAGTCACTGTTGATGTGTTATTTTAGTTTGTCGACATAAGATCTCAAAATAAATACGATTAATGTTAGATATGTAACAGATTTTCAATAACTTTGTTGTCTCAATGATTTTTTGAGCCGATGCATGCGCTCCCCAGTATGAATTCATTATTGTAAACAGCCAAACTATGACTTCTGCATTTCACAAGGTAGTGTAGTGACAGTATTAAAGTGAAATGGGCTAAACTATAATCATTTACGTCAAGTTTCTTCCTGATGCTGCTTGCCAAAAATTATCAAAATCGACCAATGTTTCACGGAGTTATTCAAAAAATAAAAGTAGCACCTTTTTTATTGAGACATGGTGTATTTAGGTTTTGCTAGCAGAGAGAAAAGGTACGGACGAACTGTATGCGATAAAAATTCTCAAGAAAGATGTCGTTTTGCAAGACGATGACGTTGCATGTACAATGGCTGAGAAGCGTGTTCTAGCCTTGGCCAACAAACCACCATTCCTTGTCGAGTTATTCTGCAGTTTCCAGACTCAGGTCTATTGCAGTTCTTAAACCAACTAACAAGCAGCAGTCAGAAAAACATCTGTCTTGTGTAACAGTGATGTTCAACAATGTAATTAGCCAGGTTATTCGCTTCTCAAAGCCACAGCATTATCGACTTAGTCTTAGGGGAATATTCCCAAATTTTGGCTGGACTCGGGCTAGATTGACTGTTTTCAGCAGAAAGTCTTCACTTATGTTTTGCTGCAGTTTATTACTTTTTTGAACGCGAGATCTCCGAGGTCCGTCGGCGGATCGCCGTGAAATTTTGCCGCATGATGGGAAGCATGTTCAGTTTTATAATTACAGTTCAAAAATTTGGGGCCTGTCCCCAAACAAATTTTTGGGGCCAAAACATGCTAAATTTTGCGTGATTTTGCACGACTTCAGACTTTGAGCGCGAATATCTCCCGAACGGATAGAGATATTTAAAAGAGGAAAACTTACTTATCGACTGTGAGTCCTCTTGCGTTAGACGGAAAAAGTCCAGTGAACTTTGATCTACTTTCCACAGCGTTCACGCAGCTAATGTTTACCCACGAAATCGATTTTTTCGGAAGACCATATTTCGGCCCCTAGGGGGTGCTGAGCTACGAAATTTTTACACTCGCTGGAGAATGACTAAGGCTGGCTAGCACACACCCCATCGTAGACTGAGGTTCCCCAAACAATTTTTTTTGAAATGGGGGGTCAAAAATTGGCTTAAAACATAGAGTATAAGCCACTATAACTTTGGCGCTGAGGAGGTTGCCCTACGAAACTTTACCACGTGATGTGCTGTTAGGTAGGGTGATAAGGCTAGTACACTTTTGGAGGCACTGCTCCTTAAAATTTAGGAAGGCAAAAATCGTCCAAAATTCGCCAAAATTTAGGACAACTTTCGACTTTGACCGCAAATATCTCTCGAACGGATGAAGCTATTGACAAGCAGTAAACGGCTTTATCAACTACTGTCCCTCCCGCGTTGAATAAAAAAATTGATGAACTTTGGTCCACTAACCATGAAGCTGTGTTTGCTCAATTGGACCTACCCAAAATCAATAGTGTGCGCGTTTTCAGACAACTTTAGACTTTGATTGCATATATCTCAGGAGTGGCTAGACATATCGAAAAACGGAAAACGGCGTTTTTGACCATGATCTATTCCACGTTGAATGCAAAAAATTTGGTGAACTTGGGTTCACCAACAACAAAGTTCTGATGTCTCATTTTGAACCACCCATGTTTAACATTGTGATTGCTCCCGGTATATAATGCAATTGCGTTCGGGCCACGTGACTTTGCTGCCAACGGAATTTCAATCCTTTAACTGTCCCCTAATCGGACTTACGGCGCTGGACGGCCTCACGTTGGACTCTGCTTTAAATTTCGAGTATTGTATATGTTTTATGGTATTATGCACAACATCAGCCTGTTGATGTTTCTTGATATTTTTGTATTATAGCAAAATTTGGTCTGAGGTTTCGTTTTTTTAGCTTTGTGTTTTTTGGGTGTTTCATTTGTGGCATTTTTAGAGCTTATGATGACATCAGATACCGTTTAGTTCTAGATACACATTTGACGCACTGTTGATGACAGTATTGTGCTTGCTGTGCAGGATCGACTGTACTTTGTGATGGAATATGTAAACGGTGGAGATCTTATGTACCGCATACAGAAGGAGGGCAAGTTTAAGGAACCTGTGGCTGTGTATGTGATGGTTTATATTATCACATAATCATATGTTTGTGTCAGTTTTTAAAGTGTTTTAGTAGAAATTATAATTTCCACCTTCTAGTCTATGTCTGTGGCTTGGTAGTGTAATGGTAACGTGTCGGACTTGTAATCCTGAGGTAACTCAGAGGTGCAGGTTCGACTCCGCACCAGGACACTGCCGGGTAATGATCTTAGGCAAGTTGTTCACACACATGTGCCTCTGTCACCAAGCAGTATAATTTGGTACTGGCTTCACCGCTGGGACGTAAACAGGCACACCGCGTGATACACTGGCCCGTATCCGTGGTCTAGCAGTGTAAAAACTGGTGTATGGCTGAGGGCCATAGGAAACGGAGATCAGCGCCGCCCTATGGGCCATAAAGCTCAGGAAGGACTTTATGTTTACGTTTTTGGTCTATCTCTGCATAATTGTGACAGTCTATTACATAGAAATTAAGTGTTTTTGTGTAGTGTTAGTACATTAGTATCATAGTATAGCAGGTAACGTGAAGTGGTAAACTACTTATTAATAGGTGCATGTGACATTTGGTTCAGCTTGAAGGGCACTGGGTTTGGTTAACGTCCCAATCTCTCTCTTTGCAATACGAAATGTAATAGATAATAAATAATAAATACATAATGATAAATGCTACCGGTAATGTTAAAGCATTGACCAGCTATAGTGTTGGATAGCAAATTTTTATTACTGAAGAATTACAGGTGTTCTGGCTGATGTTTCAGGTACCAGTAATTTATATTTTGTTGTGTGCGTTGTTTTTGTATTTTTAGTTTTTATTCAGCTGAAATAGCTCTGGGTCTGATGTATCTTCACAGCAAAGGAATTATCTACAGGCAAGTCACTGCAAGTAACACTTCTACATTCAGTGGTCTTGGCCTGCTTGGACAACAAGTTTTATCTGCATAGATATTGTTCTGCTGCAAACTACAGAAACATACGTCGCCCTGTGCCGACACTTATGCGGCCATCCTCCTGACCTTTGATTTTTGAGTTGAAAATTGGCACAACCATTTCCTTCTGCGACGGAACGTTTAGACCAATTTTGGTTTAGCCTATCTGCACTTTCGTTATCGATTTAGGAGTCTTTACAGGATAGACAGATGGACAGGTAGACAGATAGACAGATGGGAAATAATACGAGACCTGTTAGGTGTTAGGACAGCTGCTTATTGACATATTTATTGAGTTGCATGAACATAACAACAACCGTTTGTTCACAGTTATTAATATATTTCACAAGGTGGTAAGAGTTAATTGCCTTTTGTCACTTTTTATCTGAGATAGGCTACTCAGCAAATATCAGACGAGCTAGCAAACTGCTGCATTGACAGAGACCTGAAGCTGGACAACGTGATGCTTGATTGCGATGGTCATGTAAAGATCACCGACTTTGGCATGTGCAAAGAAGGAATTATTGCCGACAAGACGACGCGCACTTTCTGCGGCACTCCTGACTACATGGCACCGGAGGTTAGTGTTGGGTAGTTTACAGGACTGAGGAAATTAATGATTAATTGCACAATTACGGATAGTTTTAATCGTTAAATTTTTGGTCAGAGTCACAACAGTAAGAAACATCATAATGCCAATACAGTGATATGATAACTAGCATATGAAATCATCTGTTTCTCCAGAGTAGGCCTATGCCAACATTTCAGTCCATCAACAAAAGTGGATAAAAACACTTACTAATTGTATCCAAGTGCATTTGTCATAGCTGTTAGCTGAATAAATGATAAAGTTGCTAAAAGAAGACATGCAATTTCTCTGGCAATTGTCAATTATTTTAATGGAAAATTATGGATAATTAATAAATCGTTAATTTTTGTCAAGTTAACTATTATGATTTTCAGTTATTACGAACAATAGTACTGTAGTTTTTATTGCAGTTATCTGTGCCATCTTTATCCATTTCTTAAAGTGTTAACGTGTGCACAGTTGCTTGTCAGTGTTTTATCAGCTAACTAGCTTGTTAGTGGTGGTCATCTTCTGAATGTTGTTTCGGAGCCACAGTAATATAATTGGTAATTAAGTAAGTGAGGTTATTTTTATGGCACCATTAAAAACAAATGTAACAACGTGCTGCATTGTTGGAATAAATTGCTTACTACCATCTTAAGTTGTTGCCAATATCGTATTGCCTAAGTGCAATTAATCATATGTGTACTGACACTGTGTGTTCTGTGCAGATAGTGCAGTACAAGTCATATGGCAAATCGGTCGACTGGTGGGCGTTTGGAGTTCTGCTCTATGAAATGATGGCAGGCAAAGTCAGCATCTCATTAATATATCGTGACTGCTTGTAGTAATAGTAATGACAGCATTTTGTGCAGTTTGATCACTGTCTGGTGTTGGATAAGTGTGTGTTATACACTCCAGACTGTAGTATAACTGACGCCTATTCCACAGTTGCCAACTGTCGATCGTGTAGTCTAAGCTGTCGTTTGTTTGCTCATGCTTGAATGCACCAGTGAAGCTGCAAATCTCTTATACAATTGCGGACATAGTGCAGTGCAGATATCATCATCCTCATTTCTGGCAAGCAGCACTAAGAGTGCGTAGCGCCGAACGTAGACATCAGTCTCCAGAGTGGATGATTCTGAGCCAAGTCAACTGCGTCATCCATATTGAGGTCGCTGGATTTCAGTGCAGATAGGCAGACATAAAAGGGCCACGTCATCGTGGCAAATCCATTACAAGAATTTCGTTTTTGGAGAGGGGTCCAACTTCAAAGGAATGCCATGATCCTTAAGGGTTCAGGGCTGAGCTGAGATATAGTGATTAATTATTTGGTTCATTTTCGGCATCGCAGAACATATTTCGTGTAAAGATAATGTAATATTTTCATGCAAAACTAATTGGACGAATTTTATGGAAAAAATTCACACCATTTTAAAAGTAACCCCCTTCTGGGTTACCCCTACATGCACCAGTAAGACTTAATTACTCCAATTGTGATATAATGCATGTATGTTTAATTTGTGATGATGTGCAGCCACCATTTGACGGTGAGGACGAGGAAGAGCTGTTTCTGTCGATATCAGATTCCAGCATTAGCTACCCGAGATCCATGTCTAAGGAAGCGGTTTCCATCTGCAAAGCAGTGAGTAGCCAGTCACAGCTCTTGGCTTGTATTAAGCAATATCATTGGTTTTGTACAATATTTACAGCTCCCCTTTATCACGACACTGTGGTTGCGACAACGTCAGTTCAGACTAGCAAGCAAGCAGAACAAGAAATTTGAGCTAATGCTCACGGGACGCGCGAAAGCCTATAGCAGTTCCTGCCCGCAAGCAGTCACCCATCACAGTACTAACCGGGCCCGGCGTAGAGTAACTTCGTTTCAGCTGAAACGCGTTACCAACGACGCCACGCCACCAATGCCAGCACCATGGCACCGCCTTGTGAATGACTTTGTGTCGCAGTCCGAAATCGCCCAAAAAATCCATAAAAAATCCCTATTTTGGCATTCAAGGTCATCCAAGGTCATTGAATTCAGCGCTAATCGAAAGCCAGTATACAATTTCCTATTAGTGATTAATAGTAACCTAGACCTTATCTCACACCGTTACTGAGATACAGTGAGTTATAGTTCAAAAATCGCAAATTTTGACCACCCCCTCTCATTTAGTGACCTCGGTCAGGGTGACCCCCTTTGAATTTATGAAAAAGCTTTACGGTTAATGAAACTAGAGTCTTCCAGGCAGCCGACGGTGAAGATTTGGAGATCCTAGCTTGGACCGTTTTTGCCTGATCCACCCGTGTGACAGACAGACGGACGGACGGACAGACAGACAGACGGACGGACGGACAGAATTGCGATGGCTAAGACGCACTGAAAGCATAGCTGCTTTCGCGTGTAACAAGCAAAGAAGCAGATCACTAAAATTAGCATCATTTAATAGCATCTTTGTTTTGTGTGCATCAGCTGTTGAATAGATCGGCAGCTGATCGGCTAGGCAGTGGAGCCAATGAGGAGGTCGACATTAAGCTTCATGCTTTCTATCGGATGATTGATTGGCATCGACTCATCAACAAAGAAGTCCAGCCACCGTTCAAACCAAAAATAGTCAGACTTACTACTTCTTTGAGCATTTAGCAATCGTTGCATGCTGCCGTTGTTCTGCTATTGTTGTTGTTGTTGTTCTGCACTGTGCTTAGCTTGTTGGGATATGCTGGGTGGTCCTCGAAAAGATACATTCATAGTTTCATCAAATATTAACCGATTTTCCACAAAATTCTTTCACTGTAGCGAAGTCAGTGGTAAACTTGCAAAGCATTGATTGCTGAAGATCTCGTCACATCCGGAAAGCATCGTGATAATGTTGTTACTCGTAGCTTGGGATTTTGGGAACGTTGAAAATTGCTGTGTAACTGAATAACTCACTTATTCGATAGCTGACTGTATTTTACAACGTAGTGTAGCAACGTGTTTGATGTTTTGATGGAATCTTTAATGATTGCTCAATACTTTAGTGTGTGTCGACGGACCTTGAAAGTAGATCAATATTTGATGCAGTTAGGACAAAACAATGAGGTTTACTTCTTATTGACTATTTGTATTGTGCCGAACCACCTGTCATGACCACTGCAAAAACTTATTTGATGAGCCACGTTACAATAGCTGAATGTTGTTTTAGCTGTAGTAATTTATGTGCCTGTTGCCTGATGTGCTTAGCATGCGTGAATAATACAAGAAATCTGAGCTAATGCTCACGAGATGCACGAGAGCCTATAGCAGTTTCAGTTTGCTGGTAATCTTGGTCTGTCTCCATTCATTTCATCGCAATTCACTCTTCTGCAGCCGAAAATTGCAAAAGAAATCACTATTTTTGCAGTTCAGGGTTATTCAAGGTCATTGATGTTGATACCATTAAAAAGCACGTTATCAGTGCTTGTTATTATAAGCAACATGTCTGTCTCTGCTACATTTTCTACAACAGACAAGCCAGTAGCGGAAAAATAACCACTTTTTAGGGGAAGGGGTACCCCTTTTTGACACCGGCGTATGCAGGCCTTCTTGAACATAGAAGGTCAGGACTTAGACTGCTAAAATCTACATTCAATAGCAAAAATTTCATGTGCAAATTTTCTTGGTTTATCTCCAGATGTTTCGGTGCAATTCATTCTTGAAATGTGTGTCGCAGCTTGAAATCGCGAAAAATTCACTAAAACCCTATGTTGAGGATTCAAGGTCATTCAAGGTCATCAATGTTGACATTTTAAGAAGCTCGTCGCCAGTGCTTGTTATGATAAACAGTATGTCTGTGCCTATCTGCAACTATTTTCACGCTCGACGAGCCAATAGAAGGAAAATAACGTCTTTTTAGGGGTGCCCCACTTTCGCCCCCCTCATTGTGAGGACTCCCCTAACCCAGCAGCATGAAATTTTGTCGCAAAATATTAGAGACTCTATGCTATCATGTGGTGTAAACCCAAAGTCTCTGTCTCACTTAGGCTTGAATCGGTAGCAGGTTGTGACAGACGGACAGACAGACGGATGGACAGAATTACCTTAGCTAATACGCGCTATAGCTAGCTCTCACACGTAAGAACTGCCTGCTGTTATGTATGACATATACTATTTTAACTTGAAAGATTCATTACTGATTGATTTCATTTTGGTAAAAAAGCTATTTTTTAAAAAAGCATCTGTTCAGTGAACTTTTTCATGATCATTTAATGGGGTTTCATCTTGTTTAAATTGCAAAGTGATTTAAACCAGACAACTGTTATATGTTTTCACAACATTATGTCATCAAATATCAATATTTTTTGGTTATTGTTAATTTTTAACTTGTTACATATCATCTTGCAAGGTTGTTCCAGAACAAACGTCAAGCCAAGAATGTTTCTGTTCGATCCAATTACAGTCCCAAAAGGAAAGTTTAAGATTGTGAACTGAAAGCTAATCCAAAATATATCAAAACCGTTCTTTATGGATGACTTACGACAGGCATGTGTTGTCTTGCTTGTTGCATTTTTACATTGCATTGTTTGTGCAGTTAGAGCATGCATTAATTTACACTGTGTTCAGTAAAAAAGTAAACCCCTAGAGTAGACATTGTACAATAGAAATTTCAAATCCAAATGAATCTAAATAAAATTCCGTACAGTTAATCCTCAGTGAATTTATGAAGCAATTGCTTAATTTCGTTAAAAAATATTATTTTTTAGTGGAGTTAATTGTTGTTGAAGATCGATAACAAAATATCTTCGTTACCAATATGGCATTACATAAACCCTTCTGTACATTTGCGTAATTCCAACAAACAACATCTGATTGTGGCAAAATTCTACATCAGCAATGCGCCATATCTGTTGGCAGTCAACATGCCAAATTTCAGTTAAATCTCGCAATGCAAAGAATAGCTACAGCGGCTTTTGTGAGGTCACCCCGAAACGTGAAATGTCCATTTTCTGCAACAGTTTGAGTGCCCAGTGTCCATGGCTTGTTGGGAAATTCTGCAATAAACCTTTTAGCACCATACCCTTTCTCTCATCTTAGCAGTTTAATTAAAGCATTACCATTTTGTTATTGTTTACGTTGTTCTTTACATTAACTGCATCAACAAACGTCACTTGCGATCGAGCAACTGCAGTAGCCTATGTAACGCCATATTGGTAAGGTAGATATTTTGTTATCGATATTCAACAATAACTTTACTTAAAAATATGTTTTGACGAAATTTGGTGTGCACTTCAGCAATTTATTTGGGATTAATTGCGCAGAATTTAACTGAGATTCGTTCAGATTTGACATTTTTGTTGTACAGTGTCTACGGGTTTACTTTTTTTACCGGACACAGTGTAGGTAAGTGAGTGTATTGTTTAGTTTTTGTTTTTTTTTGCATGGCATGGAGTTGATGTGCTTGTAATGTTTCTGTCGTCACTGTGTCATTCAGGGCAATCCTAGATGTGCCGTTAATTTTGACCAGATATTCACCAGACTGAAAATGGAAAGCTCCCCAGTCGACCACCGCGTAGTTCGGCAGAAACCCAATGCATTTGAACAATTCTCTTACTGCAATAAGAGCTTTCTGAAATCCAATGAAATCACTCATTTGTGATGAATACAGGTGCACTAATTGGATATTGTTACCTTCTCAACGTTTTTATTTTATCATCCTAGAAGATTTCATTGAGTGTTGTGGGAAAATGTTGTATTAACCCCAATATAAATTCTACTACATAGAGTCTTTAGTGATCGTTCATGATATATAGGCCTAACATTATATTCACAGTTAGTTACATGTCTATTGTCGGAAAAGTACGAACGTATAAATAGCCTCTGGAATAAAGAAAAAGGGAAAATTATATCTAACCACTTATTATAAGTATTATTCAGTTAAACTGTCTTAAAATTGCACCACTGCCAGTTTCGTGAGTGTAACATTTCCATTGCAAACTGCATTAATTTGCATGACTACTAATTACATGTACTAGCATCCGTTGTTCTTGCTGTGTATTTAATTTTTTGAATTTTCTTATGAAACCTGTATTAACGCTTCCTGTGCTAATCATTACGTTTGGTGTAGTGACCAATAACATTATGATGGTGCTCACACCCATGGCTCTGGTCCATCTCATTATAACCTTGGTTGGACATGACATCAGTTTGCAATCAGTCAAACTGCCAGCGGTAGTAATTAATTCTGCCTGTAACCCACATAATGAAAAACATGTTGCAGTTTACGGAGCGTTTGCAAGTAATCTGCAAGTAATCATATGTGTGTGTTGTTTGCAGCGAAGTTGCAAGGACACATGCAACTTTGACAGTGTTTTCACCAAAGAGACTCTAAAGATGACGCCAACCGATACACAGCTCTTAACGAATGCTAACACCAAAGCACTGTTTGGTGGCTTTTCTTACGTTAATCCGAAATTTCTACAAAGAGACTAACTACGGGAGTATGGGTACCAACTGAATGTCATAGTCTCCATTCTGCCCGTAGCTTTAAACCGTCTTATATTTATGTACATTGTTTGCATTTTTATCATGTCTGTGTCAAGTTTGGTGTTATTGATGGCTTTTCCAGTTATACTTTTTTCTCGGATTGCTTTTATCATCCTTTGATGTCATCTGTACATATATCTGTCCTTTCTTTGGATGTATAGTGAAAATATGATATTTGTTGTGACTTTCTGCAGCTAAGGATATAAGCTTACAGGCCAAGTTATGTGTGGTGTAGTTATGGATATACAGGGTGCGGCAAAAAAAGTGGACCCCTAAAGTTTTTTGCCTTTTTCTCAGCAACCGTTTGGGATTTTAATATGAAATTTTACAGCTTTATTTAGTGAAACCTTCTACATCTAATTGTCAAGTGAAATGTGATTTCGTTGAAAAACGTCAAAGTTACAGACTTTTTAACATGACTGCTTACCGATTTTTCAGCATTAAAAAATGTTTAAGCTAAAAATGCTATTTAATTTTCAAAAACTGGTTACCCGTTACTGCTATCGACGTCACAGTGACGTTTTGATAAACAGTCATTTATATTGTTTATATGTTATCACTAAATTGTCGTTCCTTTAAAGCAATTGCCAACTGCCCACCCGATTCATCTTCCAGCAGGACGGCGCGTCAGCACACACAGCATGCAACGCCGCACTGTGCACAGAACTGGCTGTGGGCCAGCTGTCCAGATATCATCACAAAAGGCCAATGGCCTCTAAGTTCGCCGAATATAAACCCAATGGACTATCACGTATGGGGTGCAATGATGGAGGCTTACCGCAAGTTTAAAACTAAGCCGAAAACAAGCGCCAAACTCGAGGAAGCGTTTCAGGTTATTTGGGACAACCTGCCACAGGGACTGATCAACAAGGCTGTAAAAGATTTCTCAAATAAGGTGACTGGAGGCTGGTGTTGTAACTTGGAGCTGGCAGTGAACACCTCGAACATTTGCAGTGACAATGAAATTCTGGCATTTAATCATTATTTAACTGTGTTGTTCAACGATGTTATTAAATTGGTATTGTAGCCGGAACATTTTTGAATGCTGAAAAATCGGTAGGCGGTCATGTTAGAAAGTCTATAACTTCATCGTTTTTCAACAGAATCACATTTTACTTGGCAGTTAGATGTAGAAAGTTTTAGTAAATAAATCTGTAAAATTTCAAATTAAAATTTCAAATGGTTGCTGAGAAAACAGCGAAAAAACTTTAGGGGTCCACTTTTTTCTGCAGCACCCTGTACAAATGCGTGACGACCATGTTAAAAATATCTATTGTAAATTTGTTGTAAGTTGTTGTTATTGTCAACTTGTAGGTCGATGTTATCTATTGATACTTGGAAAACTTAGCTTTTGCTGTTTCCTAATAAGAAGTGGCCCCAAACAAATAGCCATAATTTAGCAAAGACTTATAAGTTTTGACTGAAATTTTGGGCATAGTAACTGTAACTGAACTTACTCAAGTCAAAAAGGTCATGGTTTAGAAAAAAAGCATACAACATCAGTTTTGTTAACATTGTAAAGTGCTTCTAACTTAATAGCTGGTTGTGGTCTGAGGCCTTAATGGTGGCGGTCAATGGCAGCATTTCCAAAGACGAATTATGTGAGTACATGTACCCGCCACCACCTGGTGCATTTCTTGGACTTAATATCAGTTCTTCAACTGAATCATCATTTTTCTTCAAAATTCGTTCTTCTTCAATATTCGACTTCTTTATTTATGGTTTTTACTTTAGGCCAAATTCTGTGTATTTCTTCCAAATTAACTAAAAGTACTAGTCATTATTTTATGGTAACGGTAGTTTTAGTTTAACACACTTATTGACGATGTTCTAGAAGGCCATATTTTATTGGGACACAGTGTAGTCTCGCTAATATGAAAGCAGCCTGATCAACAGAGGGTAGGATAGGGTGCTTTATGACGAATGCACATGCGTGATGTTGCTCACTCTGCTTCCATACAATCAAATACAATGACACGTTTCATGTTCTAGTATTTGTAAATTGAAATATTATTTGTTTATGTGCATTGTGTTCGTGATGACTGTTAGAGACTAACAGCAAACACTAAGTGTTCGTTTTATTAGCCATCGCAATTCTGTCTGTCCGTCTGTCACACGGGTGGATAGGTCAAAAACGGCGCAAGATAGGATCACCAAATCTTCACTGTCGGCTGCATGGTAGACGCTTGTTTCAGGAACCGTAAAGCTTTTCCATAAATTCGAATGGTGTCACCCCGAACGAGGTCGCTAAATGAGAGGGGGATGGGCAAAATTTGTAATTTTTTGGCCAGTAAGTCACTGTATCTCAGTAACGGTGCAAGATAGGGCCTGGGTTACTATTAATCACTAATAGGAAGTCGTACACTGGCTCTTGATTGGCGCCGAATTCAATGACTTTGAATGACCTTGAACGCCAAAATAGGAGGTTTTATGGATTTTTTGGCGATTTCGGGCTGCGACACAAGTCTATATCATTCACAAGGTGGCGCCACGGAACTATCGTTATGCAATCCAGATAGAGAATTTGGTATTTGTATATTAACTTAGCATGAACACCCTAATTTTCAGCTAAACTACTGAACCGGAACTGCTATAGGCTTTCATGCATCTCGTGAGCATTAGCTCAAATTTCTTGTTGGCAGAAATGTCGGAACAGCGGGGGTGGTCAAGGTTTGACCCACAATGTTGTAAGTGCTGAAAGGAAACATCTTTTTGTCTCTGTAATAGGCCAATTATGTTGCCAGATTATTTTGAGTGTTGTCTGCCTAAGTCACTAATTCATCTACTAAATGCTAAAGCCGTTTTACACTGCTGGGTTAAGTACGTTACCCTCTCTATATCATGACCAAGCAGCGTTGCAACAGTGAACTGCAATTAGTAGGAATTGGGGCATAACGTATTACCGTGTCATAAAATGTTAACCAAATTCAGCTCTAAAATCAGATGTTAAACTGTTCCAACAACACTGCTTAACTATGACTGAAATTAGGGCATGTGTGCGTTGTACATGTTCACATATTTTTTCAGTAAGATGTTTTGTATTGTGTCCTGCATTTCTTCTATCAAAATTACTATACGGATAAACTGTGTTTGTCACTCACTGTCTGTAATCAGAACTGCAAAAATTACTGATTAATCGTGCGATTGCTTCGTTGTTAACAAATTAAGTGATAAAAATGTTAATCATTAAATTTTTGATTGGTCACTGATGTGAGAAAGCATTCTAAAGTTGATCATATCATCCTGCAACATCTGCTGCATGTGATCCGATTTCTCAGCACAGCTGAATAGGCCTACATTATCAATAAAAAATGATCAGCTCTTTCTACAGAGAATGCAGTTTGCAAACATTCTAGTCTACCTACAACTGAATAAAAAGATAATGACTGTGTCTTACTGCATTTGTGATAGCTGTTGGCTGAGTAACTGATAATGATTCTAAGCGAAAACAGTTTAGTTTTTAGTCGAAATTAATGATCAATTAACAGTCAATTTTTACGCGCGAAAGCAGCTACGCTTTCAGCGCGTCTTAGCTATCGCAGTTCTGTCCGTCCGTCTGTGTGTCACACGGGTGGATCAGGCAAAAACGGTCCAAGCTTGGATGTCCAAATCTTCACCATCAGCTGCCTGGAAGACTCTAGTTTCAGGAACCGTAAAGCTTTTCCATAAATTCGAAGGGGGTCAC
>Ga0209671_1004144_pt1 | contig 14240 bp, 8 predicted proteins | sample WorMetHERISLAND2_2_FD_187401 | JGI IMG/M metagenome (GOLD analysis project Ga0209671, IMG submission 187401) | Marine gutless worms symbiont microbial communities from Max Planck institute for Marine Microbiology, Germany - Olavius geniculatus... | ecosystem: Host-associated > Annelida >... | reverse complement strand
CTGCGCCTGATGACGTAATTCGTATTTTCTGCAAATTATTATATAAACACAGGCTATTCTAGCATGTCTCACTACACGGTGTAGGCCTATAGGCCTATCATTAACTTCATGTTGCGCAATATTAAATCACAATTAACGTTTGTTTAGAATTTTACGCCGCTATAGACGCAACAGGGCGACAAAACTGAACTGATTTTTTTTCACTTAACTTCAGTTCAGTTATGTGGCTCTATACGCCCCTTAAGAGATCGTCATACGATAACATGTTTGTCACCAGATGTGTTTTTTGAAGCTCAAAATGCATAAAAACCGTGTCGGGGACGACGTTTCCCAAGTCGTGTAGTCGGAATAACAGAAATGTCACGGATGAGGAAGAAATCCCCTGGATCCCCGTTGACGTCTTTGGCGTCTTGATGTCGCCGCCTTCGGTGCCTCGACCGCGTTCGTTTATCTTAAAAATTTCTTAGAATAGCCTATGTCATAATGACACACGGTCTGTTTCATAACTCGTACACGGTACTTTCTCACTTTTATTATATTTCATTAGAACTTATTAATCACGTAGGCCTACGTAAACGTTCTGTGCAAAACTTATTTCACTATTTTCGTGTTCCGCACCTGAGTGTTGTAGCGCTTTTTTTGCACTGTGAGCCATATTTTACACAATTCGATCCTACGTAATGCTGCATGTAGTTCTCTTGTGAAGTTATATTAGCTGGACTGGTTTTTACGCGCGACAGCAAAATGCTTCGCGCGTCTTTGCCATCGTCTGTCCGTCTGTCTGTCCATCTGTCTGTCACACTCGTGAGCTGTATCAAAACGGTGCAAGCTAGGATCACGAAATCTTCACTATGGGTTGCCAAAGGGTCTCTAGTTTATCGTGACAAAATTTCGTGCCACTGGGCGCAGGGGTTCCCCTCGAACGAGGGCGTCGAAGAGGGGTACCCCCTTGAAAAGACGTCATTTTTGCCGTTATTGGCTCGAATAATGTGAAAACGGTTGCAGATAGGTACATACATGCTGCTCATCATAACAAGCACTGGTGACAGGCTTTTTGGATTTATCAACATCGATGACCTTGAACGACCTTGAACCCCTCAAATAGAGGTTTTAGTGAATTTTTCGCAATTTTTGGATGCAGCGCACATTTCAACACTGAATTGCGACTAAATGGCTGGAGATAGACCAAGACAACCTGCATATGAAATTTTCAGCATTCAACGTAGATTTCAGCAGTTCAAGTCTCGACCCCCTAGGTTCAAGAAGGCCGGCGCAGGTGGGCGTCAAAGACACTGCTCCCCTCTAAAAATGGTTATTTTACCGCAATTATCACGTGTAGCGTGAACACGGTTGCAGATAGGCACAAGCATGTTGCATAACAAGCACTAATAACAGGCTTTTTATTGCTGTCAACGTCGATGACCTTGAATGATCTTGAACCCTCAAAATAGGAGTTTTTAGTGAATTTTTCTGCGAGTTTTGGCTGCGACACACATTTTAAGAGTGAATTGCGCCGAAATGGCTGGAGTTAGACCTGGACATTTTGCGCATGACATTTTTTTTAGCATAGAACGTACATTTTTAAGACTCTACAAGTAGTTATTTTACCGCTATTGGCTCGTGTAGCTTGAAAACGGTTGCAGATCGGCAGAGACATGCTGCTTATCATAACAAGCAATATAGTGACAAGCTATTTATTGGTGTAAACATCGATGACCTTGAATGACCTTAAATTTCAAAAATAGGGGTTTTAGTGTTTTTTTCAATTTGTGGCTGCGGCGTAGATTTCAAGAGTAAATTGCGTCAAAGTGGATAAATTTAAATCAAGACAACCTGCGAATAATAACTGCTAAGGCTGTCGCGCGTCTCCTGAGCTTTGCTCATAAAAATCGGACTTACATTCTTTCACTTTCAGCAATTTTCTTTTTTCGGCATTATAGGCTATTCGTTATTCTCTGTTTGATTCTAGATCGTATTTTTAACTATTGTCATCGTGCCAACTTGTATAGAAAAATGATTGCTTGATTAATTGGTTGATTTATTGATGTATCTACAGTACCTATCTATTTCATTCATTTATGTGTTTGTTAATTGAGCAGGCAAAATGCAATGAAATGCAAGCCAGCAACAGATACACATTTAGAATTTTTTTTTTAAATTAAAAATCATGAATTAGAAAATATGTTACAAAAATTAGGTGCATTGTAAAATGTAATGTGTGCGGTACCCATCAGAGTTCGCCGCGACGTGTAAGGATAGCTTTTATGCCTACCACTGACACTTTTAAACGCCCAGTCAAAACTTGCACTTGCTTACAGGGCAGCAACGTACCGATGAGCGATTTTGCGTTCTAGCGAATTACTTTGGTCACTCGTTTCTTTGGAGTTCCTAAACGGTGCCCCATAAAAAGGTGCCACGTATTTTTTTCAATACCTCCGTGAAACATTGGCCGATTTGAGTAATTTTTGGCACGCGACATCGAGCAGAAGCAGCTTGACGCAAATGACTGTAGGCCTAGTTTTGGCCTCGCTTTAATACTGTAGCTACACTACCTTGTGAAATGCAGAAGTCGTAGTTTGGCCGTTTACAACAATGAATTCTTACTCGGTAACGCATGCGTCAACTCAGAAAATTACCGAGACCATGAAATCATTGAAAATCTGTTAATTCGTTTTCATTTTAAGATCGGACGTCGACGAACTGAAATGAAGCATCAACAGCGAATGGGCAGCTCTGAGTCACGCAGTTATTGAACGTGCTGTTGGAGAGTAGCGTCAACGTCCACCATTTGCGTTTGTGCTGGAGAAGGACATTTTGAGCATATGCTGTAATAAAGATGATGTGATGTGACACGTATGACTTTTCGAAAGACAATATTGTCAATCGTGTTTGCCGCTATTCAGTTGATCATTTCTGAGCCGACGCGTGCGCTACCCAGCATGAATTCATTGTTGTAAATGGCCAAACTACGACTACTGCATTTCACAAAGTACAGTAGCAACAGTATTAAGGTAAGGTGGCCAAAACTACAATCGATTGCGTCAATTTTTTTCTTTATGTCGCATGCCAAAAATTATTAAAATCAGCCAATGTTTCACGGAGTTATTCCAAAAATACAAGTGGCAGCTTTTTATGGCCCACGGCACGCTGTATGGCTATATTAATGTAGGCCCTATTTACCTCCGCCAAGGAAGTAGGCTAATGTTTTTGCCAGACTTTGTTTGTCTGTCTGTCTGTCTGTGAGTCAGCAAGATAACTCAAAAAGTTATGGGCGGATCTTTCTGAAATTTTCTGAGAATGTCGGGAATGGCAAAAACTACCAGTGATTCAATTTTGGGGGTGATCCGGAAGGAATCCTGGATTCTGGATCACTTTGAAATTTTCGTTACCATTGCTTTAAAGGAGGCATAAGGGAAACCGCTGTCAAACCAAATATGGTAACGCCACCTGGCGAACAACATAGCCTTGGCGGAGGTCTGCGGGCTCTGACTGGCAGAGCCGGATTTAGGGGGGCGGGGGCCCGGGCCCCAGGCCTCCCACCGACAGGGGGTCTCCCACCAAACCCCTCAATTTTTAAAACCCTGTAATTCGATAGCCAATTCCTTTTTGAAATCCCAAATACGCCACTGGGCCCAGGCCTCCCACCAGGGGCCCCAGGCCTCCCACCAGCTGAATCCGGCCCTGCTGACTGCGTTCTAGTTCTATTTTATTTCGGACTACACAACACAACTATGCCTACGGACGCGCACAGAAACAAGGACTTGCGTGGACCGGCAAATATTACACGACCATTGCTAGTGCATGCATGCGGAACAGCAATGAAGTAAGCGCGAAGGAAGAATTAGCACCCACAAACCCACAATCCATTACGAATGTTTATTTTCGCCCGGCGAGTAATTTCGCAGACTGAAGCCTGACAATTTATTGCCGCCGCAGACACGACAGAGCCGTGCCACGAAGCCGTTAAGACCAGTGCGAACTCATTTCGGTCGCGAAATCGCCGGAATGAATAAAGCATTATAGCCCGCCAGCCACTGGCTCCGCTCCTCGCATTTTTAATGAAGCAGTTAACGCTCGATGAGAGGCTTCGGTGAGCGGATCGACAAACTACGACTGTGGCGCCGACATGCGATTACGAGTGCATTCGCAATGTCACTCACTCACCCGACACTTACACGGCGTCAAAGCAAATCGTCGTCATCTCAGCGTCTTCGCCGTCAATCTCGTGCCCGTACTACGAAGCGGACTGTCGCGATGCTAATTAGTTCTTCTCAGACTAGCCTACTAACTGATTTCGTTCTCATCTAGGACCATTTTGCCATTCCGGTTTTCAAGTTCACTTGTTCCAAAAATCCTTACGTCACCGCGGAGTGACGATAAGATACGTCGTACCGGTAAGTAACACTGTGGGCGTACGTCGTTCACGTCGTGACGTCGCAGTCTTGGACTGTTTACGTAGTCTGTCGATGGCAATGGTCTTTTGCACGAATACAGAGCTTGTGCCTCTAACGTAGCCTAAGTGACCCGGGGCGTCCACTCCACTGACAGGTAGAAGCGGGATGCTTCTTGGAAAATAGTAGGGGAAACTAAAAATATGGCAAATTGTTGGTTCAACCCCCGCCCCTCAAAAACGTTAAAAACTCGCTGCCACGAAAAGCATTTTGAGAACCACGGATCAATAAGTCAAAATGCTTTTGCGGCCCGGGCACGACCCAGAGCCCCGCTAAAAAAGCTTACAGCGCTCCCTCATAGGGCAGTATTCAAGGAAAAGGGGGTGATTGGTCCAAAACCTCTTCCAAAAATGTCGGAAATTTGTTGTCACAAAATGCGTTTGGGAGCTGTAAATGCATTTGCGGCTGGGGTTCTGCTCTACTGCCCAGGCTCTGCTGGGGGAGCTTGCAGCGTTCCTCCAGTCCCAGAGGTTGTTTGGCGTCAATAAAGGGTTTTGTGCGAAAGAAGGTTTTCAAACAAGTTAAATAAGTCCATCTATAAGATTTTTCCACGAAGTTCTCATTTGTTTGTGTTTATGGACAGTTGAAGAACCAAAATTAGTGGGGTTGGTGTGATTTGGGGGAAGGTGCGCTGAGAGGTGATGGACGCCCTTGCACGCAACTGCCCAGCCGACAGAAATGCTTATCGATCATCTGCTAAAACTGATCAACGGAGTCCTTATGGTCAATCGGCACAAGCTGGGCAGATCTATTAAATTTGTCGCATAGCCGACGCGACTCGGCGAACGCGAGTAAAGACGACTTTGACCAGTCGAGAATGTCGTTGACCGTACGCTCGTCAGCTCATCTGGACTCTGAATGGCGTCTTTAGCGGGAAAAGTGTGTGCGGAGATCGAAGCGTCGCCGTTGGGTGGCAGCGAAGCATATTATCGCCGTACGCTGCAGACTGTGGAGACCTAATTCCTAGCTCTTTGATTCAATCGCGTCATTCACTCCCCGTCACTTCGCGCCGGTCCATTCAGTCGGTTCCTTCCGCTATCAGTCGGTGGTACCGTCGGGGCTTCTTGGACGACGTACGGTCGAGATCGCTTTGTCTGCCGACTGTCGCCCGCGTTGACTCTCAACTCCATTACGCCCGCTCGTTCGCTCGACGTAAATCGTGGTTTCCGCCCAACCCAACGAACGCAAAGAACGCAGGTGACGCAACGGCCGCAACGACTGCTGCTATTGCTCGTAGCGTCAACTGCGTCCGCTGCGTGCGTTGCGTTGAATGGAAACTCGTCGCTCCAGTCTACTGGAAGCTGTCGTTCAGTCGCTAATTCATCTTATAACTCACCGTCGTCCGAGAGCATCTGCGTTATCATTCGTTTAAGTTTGCGTTGTCTGTTTTCGAATTCAACGAGGCCATCAGTTCCAGAGATGTTGCTGGCCTACGTAGGCTCAGACTCATGTGTACTCGTATAGGCCCTAATTATTAGCAAAGACCAATCAATTAGTCGATCAAATTCGATCAAAGCACATTTTTACGCGCGAGAGCTAGCATAACTAGCTATGGCGCGTATTAGCTATGGTAATTCGGTCTTAGTGTCTTGTGTCTTGTGTCCGTCTGTCACAACCCGGTACCGATTGGAGCCCAGGTGAGATAGAGACTTCTGGTTTCCACCATATGATAGCTTAGAGTTTCTAGTATTTCGTGACAAAATTTCATGGTTCATGCCACTGGGTGAAGGGGGTTCCCACGAACGAGAGGGAGAAAGAAGGGCACCCCCTTAAAAGCGTTATTAACCGTTATTGGCTCATCTAACGGAACAAGAAATTTGAGATAATGCTCACGAGACGCGCGAAAGCCTATAGCAGTTCGGGTTCAGTAGTTTTAGCTAAAAAAAAATTGAGGTGTTCACGCTAAGCTTACAAACAAATACCAAATTCTCTATCTGGATCGAACAATAGTTCAGTGGCGCCACGTTGTAAATGATATAGACTTGTGTCGCAGTCCGAAATCGCCAAAAAATCAATAAAACATCCTATTTTGGCGATCAAGGTCATTCAAGGTCATTGAATTAGGCGCCAATCGAAAGCCAGTGTACGACTTCGTATTAGTGATTAATAGTAACCTAAGCCATATCTCGCACCGTTACTGAGATACAGCGACTTATTGGCCGAAAATCGCAAATTTTGCCCACCCCCTCTGATTTAGCGCTCTCGTTCGGGGTGACCCCCTTCGAATTTATGGAAAAGTTCCTGAAACTAGAGTCTTTCGGACAGCCGACGGTGAAAATTTGGTAATTCTAGCTTGCACCGTTTTTGACTGATCCACCTGTGTGACAGACGGACAGACAAACGGACGGACGGACGGACGGACGGACAGAATTGCGATGGCTAAGACGCGCTGAAAGCAGTAGCTGCTTTCGCGCGTAAAAATGGTTGAAAATAGGCACAGACATGCTGCTTATCATAACAAGCACTGGCGACGAGTTTCTTAGGAATGTCAACATCGATGACCTTGAATGACCTTGAAGCCCCAAAATATGGGGTTTTAGTGAATTTTTTGCGATTTCGGACTGCGACAAGCATTTCAAGAGTGAACTGCACTCAGATGGCTGGAGATAGACCAAGACAACCTGCACATGAAATGTTCAGCATTGAATGTAGATTTTAGCAATCCAAGTCCGGACCTCTGGGTTCAAGGAAGCCTGTGCACGCGGGTGTCAAACAGGGTCCAGGGATATCCCTCTAAAACCTGGTTATTTATCCGCTGTTGGCTTGTTTAGCGTGAAAATGGTTGCAGATAGGCACAGACATGCTGCTAAACATAACAAGCACTGGCGACGAGCTTCTTAGTATTGTCAGCATTGATGACCTTAATTGGCCTTGAACCCTAAAAATCGGAGTTTTTGGTGATTTTTGGCGATTTTTGGCTGCACAAGAGTGAATTGCGACGAAATGGACGGAGATAGACCAAGATTACCCGCGAACAGGAACTGCTGTAGGCTCTCGCGTGTCTCATGAGCATTAGCTCAGATTTCTTGTATGCATAGCGCGACTGTTTTAGTTGTAGCAAATGAGAGGTCAGAATGATGCGCGAAGCGTCCATCTCTTCTGCAATGGATTCTAGGCCTATAGTCGCTGCACAAACCCCCCTGCTGACCGAACGCCGTGGCAGCCGCTGCAGGCCCGATGTTGGCCCGCTGCAGTGCTTAGGTTACGTTTCATTGCAAAGGCGGATCTTGCATCAAACGAGATGACACTGGCAGTCTGTCAAAAATGCAAAAATTAAGCAACGCATGCGTTTGCTACAGTTCCATAGAATGCCCGCTGTGAATCAAGACCGCTGAACTCAAGGTCGTATTTAAAGGAGGGGAGGGGTTAACGGGTTGAACCCTTCCCCAGAAATGTTGGAAATTTTTAAAGTTAATGTGACAATTCTGCGTACAACAGTTTAAAAAAATTTATTTTCACATTTAACTTTAAATTGGATCCGCCGCCCTTGTTTGCCTTCATTGTTTAAACTGCATGCGCTAAATTTGGTCAGTTGATTCTGAGGAAAATAATTAAAATTGTTGCCACCAGATGTCATATTTTAAGGCTAAAATGCACCTTGGCTGAACTCAAGTTTTTTTGAACAACGTAGATTTTAAGTGTTTAGAACTTACTTAACAAGAAATTCGAGATAATGCTCACGAGACGCGCAAAAGCCAGCAACTTCCTGTTCGCAAATTCGAACTGTCAGTCTATCTCCAGCAGTTTTGATGCGACTTTTACGCGGGTACCGCTCTTTGATGCTCTCGTGCGCAGGTTTCCTTGAACCTAGAAAATTGAGACTTGGACCGTAGAAATCTACGTCCAATGCTGAAAATTTTATATGCAGCTTGTCCGTGTCTCTCTCAATTGGTTTCGGCGCAATTCGCTCTTGCAATGTGTCTCTGAGCCAGAAATCGCCAAAAAATCTATAAACCCCCTATTTTGGCGTTCAAGGTCATTCAAGGTCATTGAACTCGGCGCCAATCGACAGCCAGTGTACGACTTTCTATTAGTGATTAATAGTAACCTAGGCCCTATCTCGCACCGTTATTGAGATAGGCCTACAGCGACTTATTGGTCAAAAGTCGCAAATTTTGCCCACCCCCCTCTCATTTAGCGCCCTCGTTCGGTGTGACCCCCTCGAATTTTACGGTTCCTGAAACTAAAGTTTTCCAGGCAGCCGACGGTGAAGATTTGGTGATTCTAGCACCGTTTTTGACTGATCAACACGTGTGACCGACGAACGGACAGACGGACAGACAGACACACAGACGGACGGACAGACAGACAGAATTGAGATGGCTACGACGAGCTGAAAGCAGAGCTGCTTTCGCGCGTAATAAAACGACAAATGATAGTTGAATTCACTCTTTATTGAACTGAAAGGATCTTATAAACGAGTTAGTCATGCTAAGTTATAATCGATCGATGTAGGCCTATTCTCGCTGGATGGATTCTTCTGCATGCCGTTCTGCGGATGTTCCATGTGCCTTAGCCGTAGGCTACTGTGGCGCTGTCGCTGCTGGCTGCTGCTGCGCTGGTGCTGTCGGACTCGTTTTTGACATCTCCTTCCATGTTGCCGACATGTTACGCAAGATGGATTTCAAGTACTCAATCCAATTCTGATTTGGGACTTCTGCGGCCGACCTCGTCGCGGTCGCATTATCCTCGGTAGCTGGTGTATCGGCAGGATGTTGGGCCTGGGGCGTCTGCATCTGCATCACGTTGTTGTTTGCGCCCACCACAATGACTCCGGTATTGAACAGACACGCATTATTCGGTGTTGATGCCATGTCCAATTGTCCATCGAAGGCCCTGCCTTTTACACTTACACTGCTTTTAAAGGCGAAGGACGTCGCGTCGCTAAGGTAACGTGTTATCTGCTTACGTCACCGCGGGACCTCATTGGAGGAAGGCTTGTATTTGTAGCTTGGCTTGACTAGAGACATTGGGTCACTTCACTTTTTGACTTATTTTTAGACTTTCGCTGAGTCTTTTCGCTGAGCGAAAGCTAAAGCTGAACGCTAAAGTCTGTACTTAGACCACAGTTCAACTAAACTTTGGTCTAAGTTTACTGACTTAGACCAAAATGGCGGTTATGTTTACGAAATTAAAATGCACGTTTTTGTCTGTTTAATGTCGTCTTATGTTATAAACTGGTTTGTGTTGTTATGTTTACGCCATGGCAGCCGCTGCAGGCCCGATGTTGGCCCGCTGCAGTGCTTAGGTTACGTTTCATTGCAAAGGCGGATCTTGCATCAAACGAGATGACACTGGCAGTCTGTCAAAAAATGCAAAAATTAAGCAACGCATGCGTTTGCTACAGTCCCATAGAGTGCCCGGTGTGAATCAAGACCGCTGAACTCAGGGTCGTATTTAAAGGGGGCGGGGTTAGCGGGTTTAGTCCTTCCCTCCCGAAATGTTAAAAAATGTTAAAGTTAATGTGACAATTCTGCGTACAACAGTTTAAAAATTTTTATTTTTATTTCCAACTTTAAATTGGATCCACCGCCCTTGTTTGCCTTCATTGTTTAAACTCCATGCGCTAAATTTGGTCAGTTGATTCTGAGGAAAATAATTAAAATTGTTGCTAAAATGCACCTTGGCTGAACTCAAGTTCTTTTGAAAAACGTAGATTTCAAGTGTTTAAAACTTAATTAACAAGAAATTTGAGATAATGCTCACGAGACGCGCGAAAGCCTATAGCAGTTCCTGTTCACAAATTCAAACTGTCAGTCTATCTCCAGCCATTTTGACACGACTTTTACGCGGGTACCGCTCTTTGATGCCCTCGTGCGCAGGTTTTTTGAACCTAGAAAATCAAAACAGACCATCGAAATCTACGTTCAATGCTGAAAATTTTATATGCAGCTTGTCCGTGTCTCTCTCAATTGGTTTTGGCCCAATTCGCTCTTGAAATATGTCTTGCAGCCCGAAATCGCCAAAAAATTCGTAAAACCCCCCTATTTTAACGTTCACGGTCATCCAAGGTCATTGAATTTGGTGGCAATTAAGAGCCAGTGTACGATTTCCTATTAGTGATTAATAATAACCTAAACCCTATCTGGGACTGTTAATGAGATACAGCGACTTATTGGCTAACAATCACAAATTTCTCCCACCCCCCTCTCATTTAGCACCCTCGTTCGGGATGACCCCCTTCGAATTTATAGAAAAGCTTCACGGTTCCTGAAACTAGAGTCTTCCAGGCAGCGATGGTGAAGATTTGCTGATCCTGGCTTGCGCCTTTTTTGACTGATCCACCCGTGTGACAGACGGACGGACGGACAGACAGAATTGTGATAGCTAAGACGCGCTGAAAGCAGTAACTGCTTTCGCGCGTAAAAACTGTGGCGTACCACGTGGTTTCACGTGCGTTCGCATGTGTTCGCTAAACCAGTCAGAAAAATCTGAACACGGCGATAGTAAGATGTTTATACATCGACAACAAGCAAAAAATAAGGTCAAAAAGTTATTTATATCCGATAATTACAAAACGAGCAAACTAGGTTGGCGGTCATCAAATTCTCACCGTCTTTCAGAGTAACGAATTTTTAACTTTCTCTGTTAACATAATGAACTTAACGAAAGTATTCACCGAAGATTTTGACGAATTGGCTGTCTAAATTCGTCACTGCTCTGTGTAGCCTTGTACAATCGAATTATATGCTTTTGCCAGTCGCCCGTGTGGAGGTTTACGTTGCTCATTTGCTCGCTTGCAAAACCTATTGTGTTGCTGTTCGGTTTTGTAGTCATTCGCTGTACGTTACCAAATTAGCCCCTAATGACAGTCGAAAAGGTTTCGGCCGTATCATTAGGGCTGTCGACGAATACGAATAGTCTCATTTAACAGCTGTAGTGTTAAATTAACTTAGTGTAGGTCTTACATGTGCACTTTTTGTGCGGGTCGATAATATGTATCGTGGAAGTATGCTGTTGTATAGCTCGGTTATACGGACGTCGTATTATATACCGAAGACCGAAAAAACCGCTGTATATTACGGGTCTTGTCCGTCCTATATCGGCTCCAAACTAAAACAAAAAAATCGTTAAAAATGACTCTAACTTTTTTCAGGCATGTGCCAATATTCAGTGCAGACGTCACTGGTCAAAGTCATCAAACGTCATAAACCTCAAAAGATTAATGGATGTTTGGTCACTTCGGTGTAGGCTTACATTTACGCTTAATAGCCCATAATGTGACAATTTGTTGAGAATTCTGATGGTGGCAGATCACGCGCTTTTATATTTTAAAGCTGTTATTTTGTTCTGGCAAATAAACGCCAAGTTTTACATCTCAAGCATTTTTACAACGTTGATTGATAATGTTCAAAATATGCAATATAGTCTGCGAGGGCGCATGCTTCCTGCGTGAATGCGCGCTGTGGCATAAGACATGCGGCGTTTTAGCGACGCAATTAAGTTTTATATCGCTGCCGAACCGCGTCTGCAAAACAGTTTTTCAGCGTCGAGCCTAATTGATTTTAGACAGTTCATGCGGTCGCTGACTGTCTGTGTGTCCTTATGTGGCTGTCCATTCTCGGTAGTTGGCACAAAAAATAATACCACCGTACCAATGGCTATGAATACAAGAAATTTGAGCTAATGCTCACGGGACGCGCGAAAGCCTATAGCAGTTTCTACCCGCAGGCAGTCACCCATGGCAGTACTAACCGGGCCCGGCGTAGAGTAACTTCGTTTCAGCCGAAACGCGTTACCAACTACCCCACGCCACCAGCGCCAATACCGTGGCACCACCTTGTGAATGATATAACCTTGTGTCGCAGCAAAAAAATCCATAAAACCCCCTATTTTGGCGTTTAAGGCCATTGAAGGTCGTTGAATTCGGGGCCAATCGAAAGCCAGTATACGATTTCCTATTAGTGATTAATAGTAACCTAGGCCTTATCTTGCGCCGTTACTGAGATACAGCAAGTTAATGGCCAAAAATCGCAATTTTGCCTACTCCCTCTCATTTAGCGCCTTCGTTCTGGGTGATCCCCTTCGAATTTATGGAAAAGCTTTACGGTTCTTGAAACTAGACTCCTCCATGCAGCCGATGGTGAAGATTTGGTAATTTTAGCTTGCACCGTTTTTTACTGATCCACCCGTGTGACGGACAGACAGACGGACAGACGGACAGAAAGTCAGAATTGCGATGGCTAAGACGCGCTGAAAGCAGTGGCTGCTTTCGCGCGTAAAAACCAATGGAGCATACAGTGCGTTTCTTTATGTCTATGAATCTCCGCTGCAGTCATTTGTCTCAAATTTATAAACGGCGTCGTGTTGAGAGACTGACATTCCCTCTGGACGTTTCAACCCCGGACATTTCCCCTGTAGGCCATTTCTACCACCCTGATATTTTCCCCGCCCTTTTTTAAAAGCCTAGGACATTTCCGCTGGCCTGCAACACCACGTAGCATAGACCTACTGGTGTCTTGTTTCTTCCAGGATCGATCTCGAAATCAAAATGTTCGTTTTTGGTATTGTATCCACAGTTCGCTCATGGTCTAGAAATGTCCGCCCTTGCGGCGCGGGGAAATGTCTGCTTTGCGCTAGCAGTTAAAAGTCCATAGACCTACGGGAGGATGTTCGTTCCTCTGTGAAGGTACGGACATGACAAAATTACAATCTTTGTACAACACGCGATAAATAAAATTGTTAACGTTTGGGATTGAATTGCCGGTCTTGGTCTCGATCCGGTCTCAAGTCTTGGTCTGGCTTGCATTGTATTACTTGCATAAGTGTATTAGTTGCCCAACATGGTATACTTATTAATTGCAGAAGTTATCATTATAAAAGCCTTACTTTTTCAGCTTTATAGTAAAGCCTATAACGATTATAGTTGAAGCTATCTGTAACTACAGTCCGACAGCCATACGTAGGCTACTAAAAGCACGAAGCGCAAAGCGCTATCATTCTTGTTCGGTGGGTGCTATCAGGTGTGCAGCGGCACGAAGTATAAAGGAAATTATGGAGAGTATGTAACAGCGTAATAATAACATAATAACTGGTTAGTCGAGGCAGTGACGCGGTGATGGGGATTAGAAGGCTGGCTGCTGAGGATGATAATAGCGTTTGCTCGTGATATAGTTGAGTCCGGCGGCACTGCACTAAGGCGGGCACGCAGCAACAACGACGACTAGCGTACTTCATTCATCATAATGACTGTCTCAGCGCTCTGACGCGCTCACCGGCTGCTCTTTCACCTTGATTGCGGCACTGTCCGGGAACTGTGGTTTTACACTTTCCGGGCAGTCGTGGAACGCATGTTTCGTGCTGTGCGTAAATCTAGTCGCGGCTAAGAGAACTTTACGACGACGTGTCTGTCTTTGTCTACCGACACACCCACCCGCCCGTCAGCGTCGCTAACCAGCATTTCGATACAGTCCGGTGATCAAAGGAAACGTACATTTCGCGACGCAATTCCGACTGCGTCCATCACGTGTGCCGCATTATACCGTTCGCTCGCCACGTCTCTATCAGAGTGACAGACGATGCCAGGTTTCGACGAACTGCCATCGGGAGATCCTTGCCGCCGCCGACGACGATCGAACGATGAAACATAACTGCAAGTAATCTACTCGCCATCTTGCTTACAGCTTAGACTCTACCTGATTCCACTTGTCGCAGAGATTTGTTGTGCAACACGCAGGGGCGTCCATCCCCCTCAGCACCAGAAGGCAACTTTTCCTTCTTCCACAACTCGGCTGCCATCCCCCTTTCTATTTTCTCTTCCCCTTTCCTTTCTTTCCCTTCCCATCTTCC
>Ga0209671_1004142_pt1 | contig 14241 bp, 5 predicted proteins | sample WorMetHERISLAND2_2_FD_187401 | JGI IMG/M metagenome (GOLD analysis project Ga0209671, IMG submission 187401) | Marine gutless worms symbiont microbial communities from Max Planck institute for Marine Microbiology, Germany - Olavius geniculatus... | ecosystem: Host-associated > Annelida >... | reverse complement strand
AAAACATTAGTTTATACACTTGTTAACGGCAACATTTAAGGACTTGCACATCGAAAACAGCAAAAATTACAAAAGGTGATATTATTCAGCAGCACATTGACACACAGTCAGTGTGATGCGGGCAATCAAATGCCAAAGCTCTAGTGAAGTTATCTGCTGTTAACTATGAGTAGTTGTATGTGTTCTGGCTAACATTATTTGTATTAATGCATTGACTATTGTCTATGTGCAGTCTTTGGTGCACGTGTCGACCGCCTACTCACAAGTGGACAAGACAAACATTGATGAGGTCATCTATGATGCTCCTGTATCACCCAGCGATCTTATCAGCATGACGCAGTGAGAATTGATGTCTCTGTTCTCAGTTCGGTAATTTAACATGAGTAACGTTGTTAGTAACATTGCTGTTTTAGTTCTTTGACACTGTTGTTGGACTTCACAGAGGTAGAGGTGGGCGATTCGGTTGACAACAAATCCGATTCAATTCAAAAGAATTTTGATTTGATTCGATTCACTGGCAGTGGTGTCATGGCAAAGAGACAAAAGAAAGGAGGGCAGTTGCCCACCCTAAATTTTTGGCTGCTGAAAAATTGTCAGGAAATTTTTTGTCACAAAATGTTGGTAAAAAAAATGCAAAATTTGGATCCGAAAACCTCCATTTAAAAGAATTAAAAACGAAGTTTGAATTTATGGTGCTCACAATATCTTTTGTTAAAATTTGCAGCTTTTAATAGAACTCCAATATAATTCTGACTGAAGTGTTCAGTGTCCAGTGTTTAGCAGAAAATTGCAACTTTCCTTTCCGCTTACTACACGATGCCGCTGCTCACTGATGACTCAACTATTTCATAAAGTTAGAGTTGCAATTTGGAACTCCACTATCATGCTATATCGTACTTCTGTAACCTACTGTCGCTGGTAGATCAACCTAGAAGAACCAACTGAAAGCTGTAACTAAAAAAATTACATCACGAAAGGGAATACATCACTGGAGGTCACTGGTTATGCTTTCGGAAGCTGGTGCCGTAGTGTAGTGACTAGTGACTGGTGAAGTGAGATTAAAAGAAAAGTTGTGTGCAACACAAATGCATGCATGCAGTTATTGCCAACCATCGCGCAGAAACATGAGTTCGCCAACAGAACTTGGCTTAAATATTTTATGAAATTGATGGGTTGAATTGAAATAAGCTTCAGTTCGATTCGCTCTGCCGATTCACTCTGCCGAATCGATTTGCCAAAATTGATTAATTCCAGCTCTACACAAAGGGCATCTTGTCTGTAATATTCATGCTCCCGTATTGACAAGAAGTTTCTTTCTGTAGACCTGATCAGTCCAAGCTTATAATTTTTAGTGGAATCAAGAGCAGTGGAAGTATTTGAGGTTTAAGATTAGGTGGTCATACTCCTTTGTTAGTAAATTTTGTGTATGGCACCAACTTTTTAAGACTGTGTAAGGTAAATGTAGTGAAGTTACTAGATCTAGTTGGAAATGCAAGCATGCATGTGCTACATACGTGTATTTAACAAGCAACTCTGTGTGCCGTAGAACACTGTCAAGTGCTGAGCTAGAAACAATGACTCCTCAACTTCTAAAGCAACACCGACGACCAAACACGTACACACTGACGAAAGCTGTTGCTGAGAAACTTGTTGAAGAACATCGGGGAGACATTCCATGCTGTGTCGTTAGACCCACGATCGTTGCTGGATCTTACCAAGAACCTGTTTCTGTATGACTTTTATTTTGTATATTGCAGCTAGACATCTGTATTTTACTGTAAAACTCTGCTGCCGGTCTGCTGAAAGGTGTCGGCAGTTTTTAATGCCAGTACCAAAAAAACGTAGATAAAAATGCTTACTACTCATTGTAATAACTTAAAGCCCATGAAAATTTCAAATCACTTGGATTTACTCCCAAACCCTAATATTATTAAAATTTGCTGAGTTAGGCTTTTTTGTTTCTAAAACCCTACATTTAGGCAGTGCAGTGATATTGTTTTGCAGCATTCATGCAGTCATCCATGATGTTGTTTCTCTGGTGTCTCTAGTATTCATTGATAGATTTTTCACAAATTTTTTGTGTCTGGTGTGTTTTTCGTCAAAGATGAATTAGTTAGGTTTTGGGTTCTCAAGTCAAAGTTTAAAGTTAAATTGGGATTATATTCACTAAAATACCATAACACTTTCTGTGGATGGATGCATACATAGCTTACACTGTGTTTTGAGTTCTAACCATTTAGTAATCTAGTTAATCTAGTGATCTGTTAGCTGATAGTCAGTCATCAGCATTTGGCTTCATGAAGCAACGGCCAACTGAATACTGTTCTATATGTACGTAATGTTGGTTTTGATTTAGTATCTGCAACATCTCTAACTTGGTGACAAAATGGCATGTAAACGCTGCTTACATTTTTTATTGTGTGTGTGTGTGTGTGCTTGTGGTAACAAGAAATTTGAGCTAATGCTCACGAGATGCGCAAAAGCCTATAGCAGTTCTGGTTCAGTAGTTTAGCTGAAAATTGGGGTGTTCATGCTAAGTTAATATGCAAATACCAAATTCTCTATCTGGATTGAATAGGCTATAACAATAGTTCCGTGGCGCCACCTTGTGAATGATATAGACTTGTGTCGCAGCCTGAAATCGCCAAAAAATCCATAAAACCCACTATTTTGGCGTTCAAGGTCATTCAAGGTCATTGAATTCAGCGCCAATCAAGAGCCAGTGTACGACTTCCTATTAGTGATTAGTAGTAACTTAGGCCCTATCTCGCACCATTACTGAGATACAGCGACCTATTGGCCAAAAATTGCAAATTTTGCCAACCCTCTCTCATTTAGCGCCCTCGTTCGGGGTGATTCCTTTGAATTTACGAAAAACCTTTACAGTTTCTAGAACTAGAGTCTTCCGGGCAGCTGATGGTGGAGATTTGATGATCCTAGCTTGCACCGTTTTTGACTGATCCACCTGTGTGACGGACAGATGGACGGACGGACGAAAAGACAGAATTGCGATGGCTAAGATGCACTGAAAGCAGTAGCTGCTTTCGCGCTTAAAAATTGGTGGCACATATATCACTATTAGTGAAAGAACACAGGATTTTATTACAACTGAATTTTGCCTTCTAACCCTTTAGTGTTTACCAATATATAATGCACTGCACGTTTTACTGTTCTACCTGGAGTTCTTTCTGTCCTTGTTTGTTTGTTTTTAATGTCTGTTGCTGTTACCTGTTGATCTGTCCTGATGTTTTTCTATGACTGTGATTCGAAAGTCATTTTTCTACCATTTTCATTCTTTGTTGTTTTCAGGGTTGGTTAGACAACTTCAATGCTGCAAATGGTGTCTTTATTGGTGTGAGTTTGAGCATATGAGTTTCTAATATCATGTCATTTTATCTGGCAGAAATGTTAGCTAGTGAAAGTTTTAAAGTGCTGGTTTTTGTTTTGTTTCTCATTGAAATCTGTACATCTGCAGCTCTGTAGCAGTCACAGCATATACCTGAGCTATTCTGTGCAGCCGAGTGGACAAAAATAGACTATGAGTGGAAGTTGTGATAAACAGTGTGTACGATTTTTACAAATTTTGCTAAAATTTGTTCGATTGTAGTTGGTTGGGAGAAATACAGCAAATCATTTGTGTATAAGTGTTGCGTAGTGATATAGCAGTAGCATGTATTCGTTTTGTGAGTGAATACTTTGCTTTGATAAATTTATGTAGTTTTTTGCTTCGCTGATTTCATTTTTGTGTTTTAACTAGGCCGTGTAGTGAGTGGTGTTAATTCTCAGTTGGTGATGTGTTTTTTTCTGGCAGCTTGGCACTGGCTTGATTCGGTCAATCATAACATCGAAGCAACACAGCACACTTGACATAATTCCAGTCGACATGACGGCCAACGCAGTTATTGCAGCTGGCTGGCACACTGCAGCAAAGAAGTCAGTCTTTTGCTGTTGACTGTTGCTCCAAATTCATCATAATCAGTTTTATGTAGAGCTGTTAAAGCGTTAATTGTTTTAACAGTTTAACGCATTGCATTATTTTTTAATGCATGCGTTAATGCGTTAGCAATGCATCATTTATATTGCTGAAGTTGTATGTTGAGAAAGTGACTACAATGATGACTGACAAACTCCTGGATGTGTCGCAGAACTGTGACAGTAGTGATCGAATGGAAAAAAACAATTTTTACACGCGAGAGCTAGCTAGCTAGCTATGGCGCATATTAGCTACGGTAATTCTGTCTGTCCGTCTATCTGTCCGTCACATCCCGGTACCGTTCCAAGACCAGGTGAGATAGAGACTTCGGGTTTTCACCATATGATAGCTTAGGGTCTCTAGTATTTCGTAATAAAATTTCATGCCCCTGGGTAAAGTGGGTCCCCACGAACGAGGGGGCGAAACGGGTACCCCCCTTAAAAAGGTGCTATTCTGCCACTATTGGCTTTTCCAGTGTGAAAATGGTTGCAAATAGGCACAGACATGCTGCTTATCATAACAAGCACTGGCGACGAGTTTTTTAGAATTGTCAACATCGATGACCTTGAATGACCAAAATAGGGGGTTTTAGTGAATTTTTCGTGATTTTGGGCTGCGACTCGCATTTCAATGGTTATTTGCGCCGAAATGGCTGGAGATAGACCAAGACAACCTGCACATGAAATTTTCAACATGGATTATAGATATTAGCGGTCCAAGTCCGGACCCTCTAGATTCAAGGAGGCCTGCAAACGCGGGTGTCAAAGAGGGGTACCCCTCTAAAAAGTGGTTATTTGTTTTCTGTTGGCTTGTCTAGCGTGTAATGGTTGCAGATAGGCACAGACATGCTGCTTATTATAACAAGCACTGACGACGAGCTTCTTAGAAATGTCAACATCGATTACTTTGAATGATTTTGAACCCTAAAAATATTGATTTTGTGTGATTTTTTGGCGATTGATGGCTGCAAAAGAGTGAATTGCGATGAAATGGATGAAGATAGACTTAGATTACCTGCGAACAGGAACTGCCATAAGCTCTCGCGCATCTCATGAGCATTAGCTCAGATTTCTTGTTAATTACCTGAATGTTATTCGATCATTAAATAACCACAGTTTAATGAAATATTGGAACTCTGCATTAATTAGACAGCTCTACTTTTAAGTGTCGTGCAGCAGTGACATAAATAAGTCCACAGTCTGAAGAAAGAGGCCAGGATCACAAATCTAGAGGACAAGATCAAGAGCTTGACTGGATTGTTGCTTAGATCGACAGTTCCAGATATTATTAATAATTAAATCAAATGATAGGCATTGTCACATAATTTTAAAATCTTTTAGTGGTTTATCTAGTGCGTTACTGCATAAACATTATTTCTGGTGTCTGGAAGCAATTCAATAGAAAATAGCTCTGTTGGGATTAGTGTGTTTAATACATATTTCTAGTTGATCGCTATAGTTATTGTCCACAGTTGTTAAAAAAAGTTTGGTCAAGCAAGGGCATTGCTCATTGGAACATGGATATTTTAGAACTGTAAGGGCCGATTGATTAATGTCCAAGATAACTTCTAGGTTACCTAACCTAGGTTATCCTGGTCGCGAGGTTAAGTCCAGAGGTTAACCTTTGTTATGTTTATTTACGGAAAAACTAACCAGAGTTTGCTAATCCACAATTTAAACCTCATCCATGTAACCACGCCACGAATCAAGCATTTCGATTGGTGGTAGTAGTCACGTGGCTGTTGCCGTGGTTCATTTACGGCCCACTATAGGCTTATGAACTAAATGGCATGTCTATGACTAGTAGAGGATATTTAATGGCAATTAATGTACAGTGTAATTTGACAGGATGCAATAAATGCAATTCAACACATTGCAGCAACTGTGACAATTACAACTTCAATACATAATCGCTATTGCGATTATTACAAGAATTTTTAATATTGTCAGCTTTACTGCATATCGCCCCTATGTAAAAGTCGACTGTTCTGCGTGAGATGCGCTGCAAGGTCAAAGTCACTGGCGCAGACGACATTTTCATTCACAGCAACATGGCGAATTGCGCACGTAGAAAAAGTGCAATCGTATTACGATAATTTCGCTGACTATAGTGATAGAATTCACTATGCAAAACGTTGTCACGGTTCTTTATCCTCTGGGTCATCGATCTGCGACTGAAAGTTTTGCAGATGTTGTTATTGTTATTGTGATTCAGAGCAGATCAGAAGCAAAAGCTGCAGGTTTATCATTTGACAAATAAAGGCACAGACACAGCTTATAATTCAGGTATGCATGAATTTACTGTATCTCTGACAGCTGTAAACAGCATCTCTTTTTTGTTTGATCTTAATAGCACTGTGGCCTTAATTACTGGATTTTGCCGATGAAACTGCTTATTTGCCACCACACCACACTGACGTGCAAGTATATGTAGCTTCACCATAAAAGCACATTTTAAGTAAGTTCATTAAACTGTCACATTGGTTAATAATTTCTGTGAAATAATTACAATATGCTGACAGCATGACACTGCAAACAGCACATGTGGATCTGGTTTATTGAATAATGAATGATGAGCTGTTTTTCATACTACTGAGTCAAGTATTTTTGCAAGTAATGCAACATTTGGTCAAGAATTATGAAACACTAATGTTCTGATTGTTTAATAAAGAAATTTTTCATTGACTAATAGTTTGGCCTGCTTGCCAGTGATAAAAGCCAACCATTATGGAACAGTAATTTTGTGTAAACAGTTAAATCTGAAAACATTTTGCTTTATGCACAAAATAATTGCTAAAATTGGTGCTGTTTTTTATTGGTCTAATGTGAACTATTGTGTGCTGCAGCTGCTCGAATGACGAAGTACATAATACAGTCGCCATACTCTCAGCTGCCAGTTAAACAGCCACTCTTACATCTCGGCTTTTGCACTACCAACGAGTAAGTCGTTATTTTGTGAGTCATGCCTCTGTCCTCCAATAGACAGCATTATGAGATTGATGACTGTCTGGAGGAAAACAGGGAAGATTAACAGAACTGCCATTTTCGATACATATGCACAACTGTAAAATCGGTAGTTTTTACAATTTTAGGTTTCCAGCGTTTTTTCGTGTTTTGTGTTTCATAAAGGTTAAACTTTCTGTAAAGGTTAAACTTTTTGTTCCGTTATTATGTGTATGTGCAATTTTGCTGGAAAGGCCGTCCCCGAAATGATCTATACTGTGTCGGGTGGGACGTTAAACCCTACTCACTCACTCACTTTTGTGAGTCCTGTGCTGGTCCCATAAGGTAGGCCCAGTTTGTTTCTTGATTGGATGATTGCCATGGTCTAGAAGGCCCTGGAATGAGGTTTTTAGTTTTGTATTGATTGATGACTGTGTGTCTGTGACTGTCTGTGAACCTTTTGTTGATTAGTATTTTTAATACCACTGAGTAAATGCTACTTAGTTTTTAATATTGTATCTTTGGGTATTTAGTGCTGAGGGTTTAAGATAACGATAACACTAATAATGAGATTTGTGTAGCATCGTTAGGTTGTGACTTCAGAGGTGCTAATTGTTGCGGTTACTATAATTAAGTTGTTTGTGTTAATTAGTTTGATTTTTTGTTGTCATTTGTTAACCCTTATACCGCCACATTGTTTGTGGGTTTTTGACCCTCAGACACGAAATACTTTTTTGCACATTTTTTTAGGAAATAATGAAGTTATGTCAGAAATAGCTACATTTTTGACTAAAACATGACAATTTTTTAATATATTGTGTTTCTAATAGAAGGCCAAATTCACAATATGGACTTAAGATCCATAGTTAGGCCCCGCTGAATGCACTAAGGCTACCGTCGCTATCGAAATTTTCTGGCACCGTCCGTCTCATTACATGTCATTTCAAGTCGACGTAATATAATTTTGCACTCAGCAATTTTCTCTTCATTCTCTCGAAACTTATCTGATAGGCACTCCTGTATATTGGTGAACTTGTGGTTGAATGGGTGCATCTGTCCACGTCAATACTGGCTGCTGCTGAGACGCTGCCTTGGATCTAATTTTTTTGGCTGGTGGCACTTGTACAACCTTTTCATTAGAATTTCCAGCAACATCACTTGCTAGTCTTGCTTCACTCTGTGATTCACGATGGCTGTTGAATAGGACCTCATCACTGTCACAGTCATCAGCTGATTCAGCGCTGTCAGGGTCGCTGAAGATTTCAGCCAACAGTCTTTGGACGTCCGCACACAGAACCCGTTCTACTGCTACTACTACTAAGTAGCCTACTGTTGATGCCATTTACAGCAAAAAAAAACAATAATATAAAAAGTCACAAAATGAATAACAAAATCAACGCTGAAAACTCCATATGCACTGCTACAAGACGGTCAAGTTTGGCTTGATGCCTGGTTGTGACTGCTGCAGCAGCTGGGACTTGCTGGCTGCAGACGTCACTTGCTGCCTTGCCCAGCCAGACTACAGACCCAAGCCAACATTCCTCACACACCTCTTGACTAGTTCACCAGAGGGCAGCAGCAATGTGTCTGTGTGTGAAACCGACTATAGGCGGCACCGGCGGTCAACGCCTGTCGACGTACGAACGTACGACCTGAACGTACGACCTGACCGACTATAGTCGGCGCCGGAACCGCCCCACTAAAATGCAGTGGGATGGTGGGAAATGACTTTTCATCATGTATATCAAAAACTAAACTGTTGCATGAAAATATAGACAGCCAGTGCAAGTGATTGCTTGGAGTGCCTGCCCAAAAACACAATGTACTGTTAATATGTGTATTGAAAACTAATACATGTAAATTAGAATTCTGTAGCAAAAAATACAAACTTTTATATAATGCCATCATTGTCAGTTAGATTTTCTTGTTATTATAATGCTGGAATATTTGGCTGCTATCGCACTATTGTTGTAGGGTTCTGTATTGGTACTGGACTCATGTTTACGTTCCACTTCGCTGTTGGATATTTGACTGTGTTCTGGTTCTGACTGGTCGGCAGCCGAGGTAATTGTTTCCATCTGATTGTACGCTTATCATCATGCATGCAGTTTAGAACGAATGCTTATTAACACTGTGTGCTGATAGCAATTGTATGTTGCAGTTGTTGCTGTAATGAGTGTGGTAGATACACCAAAGAGGCGAGAAATTGCGAAGTGTACAAATAATCTTTGAACACATCTGGGACTGTGGATTTTACAGAATGGTGTCGACGTGTCACTCACCTTTTTGGGCATCACAGCAGCTAATGTTCAGCTGTTTCCTCCATTTGTGGGCAGAAGGGAACATTGTAGTAAATCACTGTCCGTCTTTGTTATGGGCTAGGTGTTTACATGCTCAGCATTATGCTACCATTATGTTAATTACATATGCATGCGTATAGTGGAGTTCTTACAATGTTAGGTTTAGCTTGTTTTTTGTATATTGTGTTTTGTGTTTCTGTAAAGGTTAAACTTACTGTTCCATTATTATGTGTTTGTGTGCATTCCGCCTGGAAAGGCTGTCCCCGAAATGACCTATACTGTGTCGGGTGGGACGTTAAACCCTACTCACTCACTCACTCACTCACTCAGCATTGTTGTACCGGTCCATGTATCCAGAGTTACTTGACAATATTTTGTAGCCGGACTTCTACACATTACATGACTTTTCTGATTCCGAACTGACAGCATCAAAGCGCTATAGGAATAGTGTCGACGTACTTGTAATTAATTTAACTCAGAATGTGATGTAAAAAAAGTTGCATTCTTCATGAAGACTATAATTAGAATTTATTCTTTGCAAAGGTCAAGGAATGGTTGCAATTTAAAAGTCATTGCAACGTCATTCTTGTTTAGGGTCAAAGGTGTATGGTAGTTATTGCAGCACTGTTGTTTGAGAGTTGCATACTCGTTCACTTCCATGCTTCCATGCAGTGTTATGAGTCAGTTATAACATACGCCATGAGGTGCGGTGGTGGGATCTTTGATGATGCACTTATTGTAAGTTGTCTGCAGAGCGTGTCGGTGGCAAGTATGGTCAAAAGTTTGGAGGCATCTTCTTTGACTTGCACTGTATATGTTCGGACTGCAGTTGCTTGGTTTTTTTTTGTTATTAACTTGGAGTAGAAAGTGCACAATATTATGGTAATAACTAGACCTGTCAAATTAACGCATTAATGCATTAATGAATTAACGTGCATTAAAAAAAATTAACGTGCATTAAAGAAATTAACGCAAATGCGTAAATTTATTTCATTTACTAAATTCTGTAAAGCAAAAGTTCCAATATTCTGTTAAACTGCGGTTATTTGACAATCAAATGAATTTAAGTAACTAAACTGTAGTTGCCGTTCCATCACTACTGTAAATAAATATTATTTAGATGACAGGCTAATAGATTTCTCTGCTAGCGATGACGTCAGTTATTGTTGAAAAATGTGTTTCTGTTTGCTTTCTAACTTTCTATATTCTACAAGCGGGGCCTCCCAAACGTTGCGGGGCCTGGGGTAACTCCCCCTACTGTTCTTCTTGACGGACCTGGGTGCATTAATAACGTATTAATTATTGCGTTAAATTAATGCAGTGCATTAATGCGTAAAAAATTAACACTTCAACATCTGTAGTAATAACTCAGTTGCAATTGTAACTGTTGTATTTTTGGAAAACTTTTCATTGCACGCAGCACAGCATGAACTGCATTGTTAATGCATACTGTGCCTGAAGTGATGAACGTCGTGTGATATTAAGGTTGGTGAAACTGTACGGTCGGACACGGTTGCTGTTGGATGTTCTGAGATTTTTCACAACAAATGGTTACAACTGGTCAAATGACAACACTGTGAGAATGTACAGCAACATGACTGAACATGATAGAAAGGTCGATTTTTGGCTGTTATATCTCAAACTTTGGTCTAACACAGTGTAGCATCATACACAGTGAAATTGGTTTGAATTTTTTTCGTTTACCAGTTTGTCATTGTTAGTTTTCTAACACTTATATTTCACAAGGTAGTGTAACGACGCAGTTGTGGTGTGACTGGATATTTAGTTATCACATTATAGCAATTTTCACAGAATAGCCAGTGAAAGTATTTTGAAAGTTAGTCACTATTTTGCAGTGGACAGTGACAAAGTTGGACAGTTGTTTTTTGGATAGTGTAGTTTTAATATTATAGTGGAGTAAATAGAATACAAAAAGTATTAAAACTATGCTCAAGGTTGCTTTAAGTTGCCATATTTAGAAGCTTCCATGTGCTTGCAGCAGTAATCAGTCTTTGTCATTTTTCGTCAGTTGAATCAGTGAGTGTATTTTGACATGCATTTTGTTGCAGGAGTTTGCCATGGACTTTCCCGGCATTGACCTGGAGTGGTATTACTGCAGTCTGTGGAAAGGAATCAAGAAGTACGTTTTGAAGGACCCAAAGGCTGAAGTGAAGGAGTTGACCGAAAAGGAAACAGCAAAACTAAAGTCGTCAAGTCAATCAGATGACATTGTTTAGTTGTTAACCCGGTGGTCTTGTTTTATTTAAGTTTCAACCTATTGTCACTGTATGCAAACTTGGGTTTTGTTGCTTACCTGATATGCTTTATTTATCCTCTGTATTATTTGTTATTTTAGTGGATGATGATCTGTAGTCATAAATTGGCGTAACTAAATGTTTTAGCATTTCCTTTCTTTTGACAACTCTGCTATACTTAAACCAGTTTCAAATGTTTATCTTTTTGTCGTTTTAACCATGAATTAGTGGGTAGTTCACAAGCTGTAAGAAGATTGTAATGTACTTAAGGATTTCACTTATCGATGTATTGATTGATTGATTGAGCCTCATGTATTGATTGCCAGTGATTTGCATTCATTTTGTGTATAGAAAAACGGAAGCTGTTTGCCAGTGTTAAATATCAGCAAAAGGGGGTTGGCCAAGGGCTGCCATGGCCAAATGGTGAGTGATGACAGATTCGGTGATCCTAGGACTGGGAGAGGGTTAGCATTAGGGATAGAGTTAGGAATGTGTGCATAATTAGCATCTTTGGCTATAGCGGACCATGGTTACGGAGAACCGGAACCATGCGAACGTAGCATGAAACACTAGATTGCATCAGGGATGGGGTACTTCAAGACCGTCCAGCTTGAGGACAAAAAATTGTGGCCTTGGTATTGGCTTTGAAGACCACTGGCCTTACCTCAACACCTTGGCCTCTGGTTACTATTTTTGAAGTGACACTGAAGTTATGTTGACTTATTCCTATTTTGACTGTTGTGACTAGTTGCAGAGTATCTAGTCCGAAACATTGAAATTGTTTGGCTGAGCATCTTTTGGTTCATTACAGTTTGAGTAAGATTAAGATTAAGATTAAGGTGGCTTTTGACGTGCAGTATAAAATTGTGGTGCTTAATTTCTTACTTAGTCACCTTGACCTCATAAATGCAGGCCTCGAACCCACCCTGGATTACGTGTGTGAATATTTTTGTTTGTTAGTGTTATGTTTGTACATGCATGTAGCCAGTTGATTTGTTTTGCAGATCGTTAGGTTTGATTTGTTGCTGTTGTTTTTTATAGTCACTGCCAGTGAAAGTAAGTGCCAATCTCCAAACTAACGTATTATAATGTGTTGAGCAGACGTAAAACTACTCACTCTGGCGCTAATCATTCTTTAGTGGCTAGAATATTTGTCATAAGTTTGTGTAAAATTCATTCCTTGGTGCATAGTTATTTTGTTGACATTCAGTGGTCATCAGTGTAACTTGGCACATTTCCCCATGTTTTTTGTAAAACTGAATCTTCTTCAATGCTTTCTGTTTTTTTATATTGTGGCATTATATGACAGTAGGATATGATACAGACATTGTGCCTTGTTAGTTATAATCAGTGATCATTATAGCATACACTGCCATTAGAGTATTTTCAGGATTGTATTTTGTTTATTTTGACAATGTCTGATGTGTGAACAGACAGGATATTCACATTATACAAATAGTGACTGGCATGAGGTTGTCATTCAAAATATTTTCCCAGAAGTTCGTAAAATGTTGCCTCAAGGTTGAAGACTGAGGGCAACATTTTACGAACTGAAGGGAAAAAATTTTCAATGATGACTGATGATGCCAGTCACTATTTGTTTTGTTATACCTCAAAACCAAAACAAAAAAAAATTGAAACAAAAATCATTGTCCACTCACTTCAGTGTTTGCTGCTCGCTGTTGCCCACACCATCATCAGCGGGTAACAGTGTGTATTTGTCAACGTCACATGGTGCGATTGGTCCAATCATGTGGTATTTTGTGTTGAGGTATAACAAAGTATTTTATAGCCTGCTATCAATTTATGTAGATTAGATCATAGCTAAGTAATACAGCCATGTACATGATTGGCTGGAAAAACCGGTCCAAGAAGACAGAGCTCTAAGTTGTCTCTGCAAATAGCAGATCGAGACAGGTTTTGATGTGGATGCTGTGTAATGTTATTGCATAGTTATTTCTTCATTTCTACAGCAACTAGCAGTATATGCTACATAGGCATTATATAGTTACTGCAGTCTATGTATTTTTGCTGTTTATAGTTAGAATTAGGTGTATTAATTTTCATGTATGATTTTTACGCCCGACAGCAGAATGCTTCGCACGTTTTAGCCATCGTCTAGGCGTCCGTCTGTCCGTCACACCCTGGCACTGTATCAAAAAGGTGCAAGATAAAATCACAAAATCTTCACTGTGGGCTGCCCCAAGGTGTCTAGTTTTTCGTGCCCCTGGGTGCAGGGGTTCCCCTCGAACGAGGGCGTCAAAGAGGGTTACCCCCTCTAAAATACGTTATTTTGACCTTATTGGCTCTTCTAGTGTGAAAACGGTTGCAGATAGCTACAGACATGCTGCTCATCATAACAAGCACTGGTGACAGGCTTTTTAGATTTATCAACATCGATGACCTTGAATGACCCTGAACCCCCCAAAAAGGGGTTTTTAGTGAAATTTTTGCGCAATTTTGGGATGCAACGCACATTTCAACACTGAATTGCGACGAAATGGCTAGAGATAGACCAAGACAACCTGCATATGAAATTTTTTAGCATTAAACATAGCAGTCGAAGTCCCGACCCCCTAGGTTCAAGGAGGCCAGCGCAGGTAGGGGTCAAAGACAGCTGCCCCCCCCTAAAAAGTGGTATTTTACTGCAATTATCTTGTGTAGGGTGAAAACGGTTGCAGATGGGCACAGACATGCTGCATATCATAACAAGCACTGGTGACGGGCTTTTTAGATTTGTCAACATCGATGACCTTGAACGACCTTGAACC
>Ga0209671_1004141_pt1 | contig 14241 bp, 5 predicted proteins | sample WorMetHERISLAND2_2_FD_187401 | JGI IMG/M metagenome (GOLD analysis project Ga0209671, IMG submission 187401) | Marine gutless worms symbiont microbial communities from Max Planck institute for Marine Microbiology, Germany - Olavius geniculatus... | ecosystem: Host-associated > Annelida >... | reverse complement strand
GTGCGGGTGGCGGCGGTGGTGGTGGTGGTGGGACGGTGGGGGTACCCGTGGCATCGTCACTGCACCAGCTGACTTCTCTCTACGGTGATGCCGGTCAGCATCTGTTACGACAACATCATCACCATTTACACCAGCAGCACCAGCAGCAGCTGCAGCAACTGCATCACTGACTGTTACACCTGACTGATTCTCATAGTATAATTTAAACTGCACGCAGCTCGCACTGGTACAGTTGTAGGATACGGTCGTCGGTCATAATGCCAACGACGGCGTAGTCTATATGCGACCTAAAGCTGGTTTAAGTGCTACAGCACTGTCTGGAGTGATATAAGCTCGTTCGGCATCTAACTGCGCGTTACGTGTTATCCCCTCAGAATGTTAAAATCTGAAAAGTTATGCGCGCGTTTTAAGTTAAGAGGCGACCTCTTCACGAGGACCCACTCAGAGCTGCGGAGCGTTACCTGTCGTATGAGATTATGCAGTGGTATACCTGCCACCCAACACAAATGAACATCCCACCTTATTTACACTGTCCTCAGTTAAGCAGTTAGCCGGAGGGATGAAAGGCTGAGTTAACCTTGGTAATTGGTTATACCGAGATTGTTCATACGCTAGTATATATACCTCTTCAAGTAGTAATCAGACTCGGCGTAGCGAAACTTTGTGTTAATCAAGACCAACGTCATAGCCACTATACAGCAAACCTGCACCCTCTTTATAGGCGAATAAAGTCCTTCTTAAATCTCGTCGGTCCAGGGCCAGAAATCGGCAGCGTGTATACGGACTCAGTGCAGTCGTTTCCGGCGAGATGGGCACTTGCTGATCACGCGACCGTTTTCGCTCCGTTTTACGTTTCGATGTTCTTTTATCCTCCGCGAGACTATCTTTTCCGCGCAGGTGTGTGTATAGGGCGTATAGGCCTATTACCGCGAAACTTCTATAGAAGCCGGTGTTCAGCAAATTCGGCGATCTTTTCTTACGTACTTACTTAGTACTCATGTGTGACTTTTTTTGTTGATAATGCATAGTGACTTGACCATTGATAGGTCTTCTAAACAGCGGTTCAAGCAGTGTATGCCTGAATATAGGTCATGGCATACATATATATCGACAAAGTGTAACATAAAAGTAAACTCCATTTTGTCAAATTACGCTCTTTATTTGCTAAGTTGCTACCGTTTCGGCAGTTGCCTTTTTCGATCAGTTACTAAACGTTGTAGTTTGGTGAATTTATGTACTCGCTGTTTCAGCCTGTAAGCTTATTTAAAGAAACGAAAAACGTGTTGCAATTACATTCACCGTATGCAGAAAAAGTTTAAACTTTAATGGCCAGTTAGCAATGTTTAAATTCGGGGAAAGTGTCAGGCTTGCATTAGGAGTTTTACGGTATTTTCATATATGACGCGTTCGCGGAAATCGTTTTCACGGTGGTATATAATAGCATATGTTTTGCTGTTCTTTGACTGTTGATAAACGGTGCGATACTTGGGCTATACGTGCACTGTGCGGTTAGGCGCGTAGGCCACGGGTAAAGACAAACGCCACCCGGTGTTTTCGACTGGGTTTTGATCTGGAAATGGAAATAAGTAACCTATGTTTTTTGGAGTAACATCATTATAGGATTTAGGTTTTATTTCTTGGTTTTTAGGGTTTTGAAGGTTTTTAAAAAGATTTAAAAAATTTTTGGTGTACTGAGAAAACGGAACACAAATTTTCAGACCATGCAGGCAGAACATCATTTAAACTATACTCTCCACGCCACGTTGTTTTCCTTGAGTTTGTGATATGTGACGACAAAGCTAAAAATTCATAAATCAAGACTATATTAAGCGAAAATTTAATTTGATTTGTATTATAAGTTAAATAACAAGTAAAAACCTCAAAACCCTAGAATTTTGATATTTTGAGGCTTTATGTTTTCAAAAATTAAAATGGCTTAATTTTATAAAGCAATTTTTTTAGCTTTACCTGCAGGGGTTTAAAAAGATTATGCGAAGTAACCTGGATGTAACCTGTATGTACAATATTTCAATCGAAGATAATCATTAACAAACCAAAATCACGGAATCCATCCTCGTTTATATTTGCCATGTCGAAACAGCAATCTGCAATTGTGTGTTTTGGCCGGGGTTTTACCCGAAATTTCACCATCCTATATGATGTCCCTGACCCTCTCTTACACAATGTGTCATTGTACCTGCCAAAATGGCATCTGAATGCGTCGAACGGTTTAAGCGAGGTGCACAAATGTGACAGACGACAGACAGACGACAGACCACGCCACGCTATGGAGAAATGTGTAGCAATAGGCGTAATCGCTGGTGCTTCAAGAAACGATTCCGCCTATTGATAATTGTTGTTTCTATTGTGTGAAGTAATTTATAAGTTTTGTGTTAGTTTTTCTATTGTTGTTTTGTTGCATTTTCATTTATATGTGATGGGTCTTTTGTTCTGATGTTTTGAGTAAAATAATCGTTGTGGGCCCCAAAAATTACTATTATATTGTCGTGTAGCTTCTGTTCATAAGAACGGCCAATGCGTTTTTTCTATATATAGTGTTGATCATATTTGGTACAAGAAAAAACGTCAAGTAAGAACATTTATGTTATAATAATTATGTTATAATAATTTCGAGGCATTCCGTTTGAAGGTTGTAGGCCTATAATTACATTGATAATACTATTATATAGAAAGCATGTTAAACCTCCGCCGAAAATGCGCTTTATTTCATAGGCCTAGGTTGTCCATTTAAATGCAGGAATCGCAACAGTAAATAAAGTTCCTTTTCGATTCCGAGATCAGTGTCATGCTAAAATCGACCCGGATCGTCACCAGAATATGCTTTCTGTATAGGCCACGCCCTCAGTCCGAAAGAATTAACCATAATCCATATGCTGTTTTTTTGAGTAACCTATCTTGCGGACAGACAAGCTTTCGTATGATTTAATATTGAAGTAGCATTGTACAACCGGGGCCGTCTTTTGGCAGCGCGGGGTCCTTGGCACTGACTTACCCGCGGGACCCCTAATACCACAGTTTAGTGATCGACCTGTGACCATCATAAAACCGTAGGATGGACCTAAGCCTGTACGGTAAGCCTGGAGCTTCTTTGGTTTTTAGATATATATACTTTCGCAAAGCGGAGCGAGCGAAAAAAATTGGACTATATATTTTGGCTCCCCAACATTTTATATACTTTTTAATTCAGTTCAAGTTGTGACAATAATTCATCCCCATGCATTGAAAATCGGTTAGATTGATCGATCGATCCATTATCCGTTGGGGCCCTAGTGGGGCGCGGGGTGCCACCTCACCCCAAAGACGAACCTGTGTACAACAACGTTGTATTTCGTGGTTACAATGTTCGACAGCGATATGACAATCGTTATTCATTGCACGGTAAAAGCACCAACGTGAACTGTCGACATGCATTGTGTGAACATGGCAAGATACTGTCATATCCTTTCTTTCATTGCTGTACAGATTATTATTTACGTATACCTGCTGCATGAAGATTTTTCCGAACGTTGTGCATGTTGTAAATAATTATGTAAAATAATAATTTTATTAAAGTCGATATTTTTCTGTGCAGTAAACACTCGTGAAGCATACTGAACGTGTTCGATACGGCGACGTTACAGGCAAAATAGTTCATTGACGCTGTTGCTTTTTCAGGAGTTAAGAATACATTTCAGACACAGTCATATAAGTGCGAAAAATATCAACACATGAAGTTGGTTATGATATCGTTTTGAAGTTCAGTGTCATTACAACTTGGGAGGTGAATATTCAGCGGCATCCATGCGGGAAATTACGGGAGCAGCGGAGTCGCTGGGGTTTAGTGCCAGTGGCAGATAGCTAACCGTAAACAAGAAGCCCAGCTGTCGCTAGGCTGGAGCCGACCGTACTGGTTGTCACTGACCTTGAAGGTCATCCAAGGTAGATGTTTTTATGTCATCCGAAAGGGCGTATGCCACTTCCTATTAGTGATTAATAGTAACCTAAACCCTATCTTGCACCGTTTAGCCATAATACATCCGAGACAGACAGACGGACAAAGAGACAGACGGACGGACGGACGGACGACAACCATGACAAAGGGCTGACCTTTCAGCTTACAGTGGTCTGCCCAAAAATTTAAAGGTAACATGCAAAGTGTGGTGTCGAATGTCCGAGTTTGTGCAGCTGCATATAGTGGTCGGGAAAATTAAACATTTGGAAGTCGAAGGGCATGCTCTATGTGCCTTGCAGCTTTCGACGTGAATGGGGTGTTGTTTCTTCTTTCTTTTAACTTTTCTCTTCTCTTAGAAGTAGGTCCTGAGCCCCTGACCCCTAAATTTTAGCTCATTAAGATCATCCCTAACCCTAACCCTAGTAGGGCAGAGCACCAGCCGAAGTAGAATTTGGTGCATTTTAGTTTGTAATGATTTCTCTTAGAATGGACCCACCAAAATGTTGCACGGATGAAAATTCCGTGTACGTTACTGCTATTACTACTGAAATATTGAGCGGTACATTAGTGTCCCCCAGTCCAAATATTGGAAGGACGTGTCTCTTCTGTACCATTGGGATTGACACCCATGCTTATTTCTGTGCTCTCCGTTCACCGCTCCGTTCCCGCTCCGCGACTCTCAGCACTTTGCTTCGCTCACACGCTCTGGTTGTAACGTTCCTCAAGTGACATCTAGTAGATGTCACTTGCGTTCCTCGTTGAGACATAGGCCTACAGTATAATGCGGATCACTTACAGACAACGGACGCGCTCTGTGGCTGAAGCTCAAGTCGTTGGTATGCAAGTGGAGACGTTATTGCAGAACCTCTCTCTCCTGTGACTCTCCTCGATGCCACCAGATGGCGTTTTCCAGCCGCACCGTGCAACGCTACATCATAATAGCCAACGAACGCACGGACGAAAACGGTCCGGGCGCAGCGAGCCCGTGTCGGTACCGGTCGGCGTTTCTAAACTGTCGCCGGGGACAATAGTTTCTGTTTAGCACGGGCATTGTGGTCGCTCGCTGCCCGCCGCAAATTGACCGGCCGGTAGGGTCGGGTCGTCTATGTGACGGGAGGGACCGAGTTTAGCCGATTAACCAAGGCTCTGCCGAGATTCTCTCAGTGGGACGGGGAATCGCACGATGCCCGCCCGTCCTAAACTAAAACTGTCGAGTGTACGGAAGTGGGATAGTTGGTGAAAATCTGTATTCGTCTGACGAGAACCACAACACCTTTAACCGGGAACGTCAAAACTACTTCACTACACGAACCCTAAACCCGTAGCCCTTAACCCTAGCCATACCCCTAACCCTATCCTTCACTCTAGCCTATTTCCTAAACCTAAGCCTAGATGACTGTTTCCCGGTTTTGTCGTTCCCGGTTTTGACATGGACACGCTTCGAAATAGGCTACGCGCCAACTTCAGTATGTTGAAGGCTCCGGCACGTCATCAGTAGCCTAACGCAAACAAGAAGCCCAGCTGTCGCTAGGGAGAGGACGACCGTACTGGTTGTCACTGACCTTGAACATCATCCAAGGTCGATGATTTTCATTTTATCTGAAAAGGCACATGCCACTTCCTATTAGCAATTAATAGCAACCTAGGCTCTATCTTGCACCGCTTAGCTACAATAAGTACGTGACGGACAGACGGACGACAACTCTTGCAAATAGCTCGACCTTTAATTAAGTAGAGTCGGCTATAAATAGATAGTACAAATTTGGGAAATGGTATATATAGCTTCACTACTCAATCAACTGCAAAAAATGCAAAATTTTGACAACCATTTTTATTCTTTTGCAAGTGTTTTTTTCGTTTTTTTACACTTTTACCGCTGCATAAAAAAGTAACTGTACCAACACAAGCTGGTGTAACCATATAGGCCTACCGTCGCAATCGGCCTATCGAAGCCAGTCCCCCACAGAATCACACGTGTGCTCCTACGCTCGCGCACGCTCTGCGGTCAGATTGACAATTTGCCAACAGTGACGTCGTATTGTGTCCAGCAGCAGCAGCAGCAGCTGAAAAGCCTCGAATTTCTGGGTCAATGCGCTCGCTAATTCTTGACTCTACGAGATCAGCCGTCGCACTGCAGCCCTGATTGCCTGTCTGTCTGTCTGTCTGTGTAAAAAATGCTCGTGGCATATATACATTGTGCTTACGACGCTCTACTTATAACTTTACAGCAAAAACAATTATTCACGACGAAAATCTTCATTGGTCGCCAAAAACGCGAAAACAGCAGAAATATGAAAAATGTCAAATACATGCACAAGACTTAGCATACACTTTAAAAATCAATCACAACAACTTTTAAAAAATGTTAACTCTAGCTCTACAAATAATGTGAGCAGAGCTCACGAGACTCGCGACAGCATATAGCAATTCCTGTTCGCAGGTTGTCCTGGTCTGTCTCCATCCATTTCGTTGCAATTTACTGTTTCAGTGTGTGCAGTAGCCAAAATTGCAGAAAAATCACTAAAATTCCATATTTTGGGGGTTCAAGGTCGTTCAAGGTCATTATTGTTAAACTATTAAAAGCTTGTCAGCAGTTATTGTTACAGTAAGCAACAAGTCTATGTCTATCTGCAAGCGCTAGACGAGCCAACAGCGGTAAAATAACGACCTTTTATGGGGTACCCCTCTTCGACGCCCGCAGGCGGAGGTCTCCATAAACCTATGGGGTCAGGACTTGAACTGCTAAAATCTACCTTTAATGCTGCAAATTCCATATTGCAGGTTGTCTTGGTCTATCTCAAAAGATTTCAGCGCAATTTACTCTTGAAATGTGCGCTGCAGCCCAAAATCGCGAAAAAATCACTAAAGCCCCCTATTTTGGGGTTCAAGGTCGTTCAAGGTCATTGATCTTAATGTCAATCGAAAGGGCGTATGGAACTTCCTATTAGTGATTAATAGTAACCTAGGCCCTATCTCGCACCGTTTCTGAGATACAACGACTTATTGGCTCAAAATGGCCAAGTTTTGGTACCCACTATCATTTAGCGCCCTAGATCGGGGTGATCCCTTACGAATTTCGGGAAAAGCTTTACGGATCCGAAAAACAAAGTCTTCGTGGCAGTCCACAGTAAAGATTTCGTGATCTTAGCTTGCCTTGCGTTGACACAATACCGGAGTGTGACAGTCGGACAGACCTACAAACGGACGGACGAACGGACGCCTTGACGATGGCTAAGACGTGCGAAGCATTACATGCTGTCGTGCGTAAAAATGTGTAATAATATAACGTTTACAAATAATACTAATAAATTAATAATAATGACACTATAATAACATCACTAAAACGATAATAGGTTTGCAAATATTTTGCATTTTTTCACACAATGTACAATTCGGTCCAAAGATGGTGTGCATGCATTAAGAAGCATGTGATTAGAAAAAAATGATGCTAACGAAATTATGCGATAGTAAATTAGACAGTAGCAAATAGCCGACATTATAGTAACTAAAGCAATGCAATGCGATCAAACTTTAATTTACAGCAATCGTGATGTTTAAACTTAACCATAAAACGTCGATGAAAGCACGATTGATAAAGCGAATTTTCGTGCGACGCTATCAATTCAGTGACACACTGGGCAGACAAAACGCTAACTGCAACGATTTTACCGGCATAGCAATAGCCTGATCGTAGCGTGGAAGTCGGGAGATGAGGAGAAAGAGGGGTTGTTTTTTACTGGCACCCGAGGAGCAATTCAATTGAGCCAATTGGCCCTTGGCTGCATTCGAATTTCGCATCCAACCGAGCCGCTCTGATTACAATCGCTTTTGAAAATCTTTACTCAACATCACTGTATGGTATAGATGCCTAATACGAATTTAAGAAAAAATACACAATAAGCAAGGCTATTCTACAAAATGCATCGGTCGGAATGTTCATCCGTGCTTAACATCAGCCACGTCATTCACGTGGCTATCAAAATCTTGACTAAATGTTAATCTTAATTTTGTCGACAAAATAAATCTTTCATATGCATCTCAAATCTGACCTCAAACAATAGCGTGCACAGCACGCATTACTTATAAATTCAAAGCAAATGACTAAGAACAGGCCTTTATGCATACAATTTTAAAGATTTTGTAAGCTGTAAGAGGCACAAAAACGGTTTTGGCTTGGTAGGAGCAGAACAAAATTCAGAAAAAAAATCGAAAACCAAAAAAAATGTTTTAATCTTCGGATTTTAAAACCCATCTTTGCATATTTCAAGCTACGTGTGACTGTAGGCCCTATGTTCGTTTAAAGTCATCTACCGCTATCAGTTTACATCACGTTACTAAACGCTCCGAAAATTTTGATAGAAGACATTTCAGTGTTTTGCATCTGCTGCTGTAGCAATATAAAAAGTTTCTGCCTTGCAGTGTTATATGTTCTTCGACGACAATTTGTAACTCGGACTGAGAAAAAAATTGCAGTATAATCTAAGATCTAAAACAGCCATACCAGCTCAAACTGATTTTTATGTCATTAAAAGTTTTCGACTTTCCACGATCGAGCGAAAAAGCTTTTCTAGTACGAGATCAACCGAATTAGTCGCGGATCGGTTCGACCGGACGGTCGGTTACAAAAACCGAACGCGCCCAGATATCGTAGATCGTCGATGATCCCGGGGGTGATCAGTAGAGACGAGACGCTGATTGGATAGCAGCCCAGCATCCCCGAGTCACGTGCCGGTCACCCTTGGGTACTTAGACATTCACTGTCATGTCTGACAGTCCCGCAGATCAACCAACCAGTTGATACCGCCACCCCTCCTGGCGCTAAGGGGGAGAGTTTTTCTCTCCCCAATATGGCTGACGCGAACTATGCGAAAATGAGCAAAACTCGGAAAGTAGCTAGACTTAAGCAGAAACTCTACTTTCTTTGATTTGTTGCAGATTTGTTGTAAGCCTACATCGTGCTATACCAAAACTGATCAAGAAATCTACAACATATCTTATTTGTCCACGATGTCACACTGCATTAGATAACAAATTGAAATGCAATCGAACCAATGGACATTTACGCGCAGTGTTCTATCAGCACCCCGCAGTAGGCCTAATGCTGACAATTTTTAACTGCTACTACATAACAAAAATCCCAGCTGTCATTAGTATAGCCGACCGTACTAGTTGTCAGAGACCTTTAAGATCATCCAAGGTCAATATTTTTTATTTCATCTGAAACGGCGTATTTTTTTATTGATTAATAGTAACCTTGGCTCTATATTTCACCGTTTCCGTTTTTGAGATGTGGCCAGTTTTTCGTTGAAAAACGCACTTTTTACCCTTTCCATCTAACCCCGAATTCAAAAATACACTGTTAAATAGTTCTGTGACCTTATAGCCTCAACCTTATAACTCGACCAAAGCCTGTTGTTTGCAGTAACCTAAAGACGACGGAAATAAACTGAACTGCAATGAACCAAAATCTCTGTTGATTTTAATTGCGTCTATAAAACAGTGCTTAAATTTAATTGCGGGTGGGGAAACGCGGAAAACGTCGTTCCCTCATTTTTTTCAAAAAGGAACGACGTTCCCGTACTTCTGGGAGACCTGGAGGGGAACCACTGTGGTGTGAACCTTTCTGTGACCACTTCCTGTCATCATTTTTGTTTTTAAAAAAATCGTCACCAGAAGCCAGATTGTATGGCTAAAATAAACCAATTTTAATCTCGGTTGGGTCTCCACCCCAGACACTGCTGGAAGAGCTTACGTCGTTCCCCAGACCTCCTGGTCGACTGGAGAGGGGACATTTTCTCCCCTGAGCTATCCCCAACAACGCCTTTAGCGTCTCGATTTCGACGCCTACGAGGTCTTGCGCGTTTGTTCGAGTTTCCCCACTTTTTCCACAATTTAAGCACTCTCTATAAAGAGTTTACACAGTATATACATAGGCCTACTAAAATTAGGGAGCTCGCATTTTAGTTTATTTTATTTTAAACTGTTTCGTTTCGTTGTATTTCATCTTAGTTCGTTTCATTTTCGTCGCTCTGATTCTGAACACAGGCTTGTTGCTTACCGTAACAAGCATCGCTGACAACCTTTGCGGGAGTATCAACGTTCATGACCTTCAACTCTCTTGGAATCCAAAAACGCATATATCAACAGTGAATCGCATTGAAACTAGGGCCCCTACTGTAGATGCTAGACAAGAACATCTTGCGCATGACATTTTTAGCATATAACGTAGCTTTGACCTCCTAGGTTCAAGGAGTTCTCCGTACAGATTCGACAGATTATTATTTTATTGCACGTTGTACACTGATTTCGAAGGTGGCAGCACCGATGCTGTCGCGCGTCACGTGAGCATTTCTCAGATTACTTGTATGGTTCATGATCACCAAAAGACGCTGAATAAAGCACGAAACACTGAGTAAATACGTAAATAACGATATATATGTGGAGAGAAGATAGGGAGGGGGAAATATTTGTGGGAGAACGGCTGACGGGTCAATATATATATCGGGGAGACGAACGGCTGATAACTATGCATGAGGAACGGGCCGTCCGCGTCATGGCAGTATACGACGCATGTGCAGAATGCAAGAGTGTAGGCCGGCCGACTGGGCAGAAAGTCTTGATTTCAATTGCTAATCGAAGACCTCGCCCAGCTACCCCCTCGCCACTTATTACCAAGTCTGCCCCGTAACGAGGGCCGACCCGGAATCTGCTGTGCGATAAGTAAGTAACGAAATATGTTACGAAATCGGGAAATAGTTTAGTAATTTTGCTTCTTTGCAGACCTGGTGAAATGTATGCTCAAACTATAGCAGATTTGATGATCGATTCAGTATCATGTTCTGTGTAGACTGAAATACGGCAATCTACAGTATCAATAAAACTGGCGCGATTGTCTGGCATGCACGCACATTGGTAGGCGTGTGAACTATCTGATTTTTTGGCAAACCAAAACAAATGCTCCGAACTGTTCGATATATTAGACCTACAATACGAAAAATTATCTAACACAATGTTTAGTTATGCCATTCAGTGTCAAAGTTGAGAGAAACAAAGATTATTTTTGACGCAGCGACACGCGTCGAGTGAAAAGCATCGTTCCGAAGAAGGCAACAGCGGTCGGCGAAACGTCAATAACAGCAAAGACGGTTGCAATTAGATGTCTGTGTGTTGCTTATTATTTCTCGTTCCGATCCCGTCCCGAAAGTTAAATTTTGGTACCCGGTCTGTCAGCAGGTTACCTGTTATAGGTGAGTCTTAGGGTCTGCCTGTAGTCAGAGTCGCGGTTCGCCCTCGGCCTGTGGCCGTCATCGACAACGTTTACTCGGCTGGCTCGCGATCTACCTAGACTTCTCGACTAGAGTGGCTAGACCCGTCCGGGCCACCCTGGCGCAAACCGGATGCAATTATAAGCGCGTGGCGTGGGTCGCCACGCGTCCCGTCCCGTCCCGTCGTCCAGCGTGGCATCTATTTCCATAAATTGTCGTCGACGACTCGACGATGTCGAGGCGCCAGAGATCGCCGTCGCCTGCCCCGCCAGTCGGCGTTAGTCAGTCTTGTAGTCGGCCTTGTCGCAATAACATCGTGTGTGGTCTCGCGTACCAGCTCGACGACTTGTGTCGTTCCGGGAACCAGCTTAGAAGGCGTGCGCGTCGCTGTGACGACCGAAAGTCTTAGACGGCAGCGCTGCACACTGACGCTGTGACCTATGGAGCAAGATTCAGTCAGTACATCCGTCGAATTTTCTATCACTGGAATAACATCACGTAGTAGAAGACCAGCTGGGCGACTTGTTTGGTCGTCCCGGGAACCAGCCTAGAAATCGTCGTCGTATACCATGTGCCGCAAAGATATGTAAACCCGAGAACCAACTTAGCGACCAGTTTTCGTTGTCGGAATAACATCGTGCGGAGTCGTCGACCAGCTTAGAGACACAGATCGTTGTCGTTCTCAGAGATAATGGAAGTTCACGAGTGAAACACATCGAACAAGTCCGCCGCCGGCCTGCGCCGAAAACGTGCGTTCGGACACCGGAGTAAATACAAACTGTGTGGTAGGTGTAAGTTTTAAAAATTTACATTTTACAAGGTAGTGTAGCGACGCGTTTTGAGTGCAGTGGGCTACCAGGTTCGGACAGCGGGGTTAACGTTGCGATTACGTCAGCGATAGATGTGACGTCAACAGGGAGTACCACTGTAGCAAAAAGTCAGTTATCGGTTGGACGTGTTGCTATGGTAACCGCTGCTAAAGCTGTGTCTTGCATTCTACGGATACGACTGCGTCGTTTCAGGGCGCGTTCACATCGACTCGAGTACGATTCCGAGTTCGAGTTTCGATGTGGGTTTTGCGTTACTAGTCGAAGATTCTTCAGTACCGAGTTGCGTGGTTACTGAAGCCAAAGGCATATTTTTTTGCGCGACGGCGCGCTTTTTTGATTGCCGCGTCATTCTATGGTCACGTGACCGCTAATGAGCGACGGGAAGTAGAATTCAACAGTTAGGCCTAGTTAAACGGATCGCTTGACGTCGTATAGCCAATGTACTACAACTACTAAACAATTACTACTAAAGCTGCAATTAGCGTAAAAAATGGCCACAACAGGCGGCTATGCCGGCAACAGGAAGTAAAAATGGGAAGCAACTACAACTATCCGATTCTCTGGCATCATCAATTGTCGTTATAATTCGATGGATTACATCACTGCCGCGAAACAGACAACTAAAGCACTGTCGTCATGGATATATTGGTGATATCGCTGAACGAAGCAGTGAAAAAACCGTAAAAGTTCTTTTCTGAGACGGCGGTGTTTGTTTAAAACAGTCACGTGACTGAACGGTTACCTGCACATGGCAGATCACCGTGATGCATCATCGTGTTGTCTGCTTGAAATCTTTTGCAGGTCAGTCGATTTGAAAATTTTCCAGACTTTGGAAATAGCTGCAGGATGCTTTTAAACGTCTGCTAAGAGCACCGTTATAGCGGTATAAAGGACGAAGTTTCAGCCACTGTCACCATTTTGATACCTGTCCCTGTTCCGCCCAAATAGCGTCTCACTCGGTCTAATGGTTTAAGCAAACGCATTGCAAGTAATGGGAGTGTTTACACGATCCAGCAAACGTCCAACAAACTTCCAGCTAATGTATTCAAAATACACGTGCTAATGCTGGACGTTTGCTGGACGTTTGCTGGATCGTGTAAACACCCTATAACAAACAGACGTACAGACCACGGCACGGCACGCAACATCGGTGTCAGTATAGCAGATTTGCTTCAACCATGCAAGCCGCTTAAACACAGTTAGTTGACAAACTAGAACCTTAAATTGAAATAATTGAGAAACTATATTGCCGACGAATGAAAACCTTTACATTGGCACACAAAAGTAAATAAGCCGCAATTGATAATGCTTGTCTATACTTTATAGACTGTGTATAGGCTTATATATATGCCTACACAAATTCCGGTACTTCGATTTTAGGCCCTCATATATAATCACAAGTTTCCAAGAGGGAGGGGTTGGACTCCGGCCGCTGAGTCTCGAACCAGTTTTTTATTATTTAGCTCGACGTCTTCGAAAACGGATGACAGCTTTTTCTCGTTATCTGGGGCACGCAAAGCTCGGCCGCAAATGCAATTTTATGTATTTCAAGTTCGAAAATCGTACCTGATGAATGATAATGACTTTTTGGCTATTTCTGTGAAGGTTTTCTGATTCCGAGTGACGAGAGTTTGATTAAATCCTTCGAATCCCACAACATGTCGAAATGTCGAATTTATTTTGTTGTGTAGGTTTTTGATTTTCAAGGATCTGCCGTAGCCTACAACAGCAGGTCTGCATACAGAGTAAGTGTAGCTTGTGCTTATAAAGAATCTGAGTCAGCCTGGCAAACAAGGCAAATTTTCGTTTGTCAGACATGTCCGGCTAAACGAAGCCGCACATGAGACAGATCCATGTTGTTTGTCCGCACTCGTGTAACGATGAAAAATAACAACATGCCGATAGCTTTATCTGATTCTCTGGACAAGACGCTTTCCGCAGATTGATCACAGGCTGAACGGTAGTTCAAGCCCTGTGTTAACGGCGACTTCTCTTTCTTATGGGAAAGCCAAAAATTCGACCCCCCACAGAATCAAAACCCCAGATCCGATTAAGATAAAATTTGGCACGATCGATTACGTCGACGAAAGGACTCGTCATGCTAAATTTTATGCAAATCCCTCCAAGGGGGGCTTCCCGGCAAATGGATAAAATATACGCAAAAATTTTTATAGCTATCCATATACCTTTTTTC
>Ga0209671_1004140_pt1 | contig 14243 bp, 11 predicted proteins | sample WorMetHERISLAND2_2_FD_187401 | JGI IMG/M metagenome (GOLD analysis project Ga0209671, IMG submission 187401) | Marine gutless worms symbiont microbial communities from Max Planck institute for Marine Microbiology, Germany - Olavius geniculatus... | ecosystem: Host-associated > Annelida >... | reverse complement strand
TGGCCGATGTGTATTATGGTCCGGATGGGCCGAGTCCAAGTGATATGCGATTTTCGAAACTATAACTACTGAACTGGAAATGCTATAGGCTTTCGTGCGTCTCGTGAGCTTTGCTCAAATTTCTTGTCTACAGGGTGCGGCAAAAAATGTATCCCCTAGAGTTGTCTGCCATTTTCCGAGCAACTGCTTGGAATTATAACGTGAAATTTTATACTTTTATTACCTGTTTATACCTGCATATACGCACTACGCAACATTTGATATTTTTTTTTGTTTTTGCAAAGTTACGGAATTTTTTGTAAGATGACATCGTGATTTTGCACGTTCAACACTTTAGTGCTGTAACGAGTTACGCGAACCAATAAAAACTGGGTGCATCTTGTTGGTAGTGACGTCAGAGTGTCGTAAACTTCATGGAAAAGTCTGACAAGACATTTATTTTAATTTGCTATCGTATTCATTGACAATTACTCACTAAAACTGAAGTCCGTCACTAAGCTCAAGCAAGCACTGCGAGTGATCTGGGACAACTTGCCATCAACAAAGTCGTTAAAAACTTTACTAAAAGAATAAATGCATGTGTGGAAGCTGGCGATGGACATGTCAAGTATTCAAAAGTCACTGCCAAATTGTTTGTTACGTTGTTCGAATAATAGTGTGTTTGTATGAGGCGCAAACATGGTGCGCCGTTCGTTCTGACACATTCCGCTGCTTGTGTGCGTGAGAAATGATGATGTGGTTAGGTGTAACATCTAGTTATTTTGTCATAGTTGAAGATAATAACATGCCTTTTGCCATTTTTACTAGACTATACACACGTAAGAAGTGTGCAAAATTTGGCGATAAAATTTCAAAGCGGTTGCTCAGAAAATGGCAAACAACTTTGGGGGATACTTTTTTATGCTGCACCCTGTAGATTGAGCAATTGACAATTTCAAAAATGATTTGCATCGATCATTGCAGTCACGTTGAACAGTTGAACACACCGTTCAACGTGACCACTTGGTGCTGATGTGTGACAGCATGCGGCGGTGTCTGGTCCTAAGTCGTCGTCGACGCCTGCAGCGTCCACCAGCACATCACAGCTAATGAGTCTGGAGCGTAGTTGGGAGGCCATTGAGAGTTTTCTCCGGAGCGAGGGTGAAAGAATGGCAGCCACTGCTTCTAGCTTTACTACTACTACTGCTACAGCGCAGATCAAGCTAGAAGCTACAGGTGTGTTCCAGTCATAGTTGTTGTAGTTGTTTTAAATATTATTAGTAGGGCGTGGGGCGTGGTGAAATTGCGCTATATAAATGTCCTTAATATGTTGTTGTTGTTGTTGTTGTTGTCATCATCATCATTAGGTGAAATCACTTTTTACGTCGTGAGTTTTTACGCCTATTGCTACACATTTTTCTGTAATGACTGTTGACTGGCTCGCACACTGGTGCTATAGGCAGTACTCTTTGTCAGACAGAGAAATAAAACAGAAAATAGCAGAAAGCGTAATTTTGTCCTTATGCCTGTCCTGGCGTCTGTCTGTGTCAAAACTGCCACCACATTTAGTTAATCTGACTTGCTGTTGCTACTGCTGCTGCGTTGTGGTGGGAAACCCCAGCATCCGGCAATGAGGCACAAACTGCTGCTTGCTGCCTCGTCTGCCGCAAACAAGCAGGGCGATTCCGCCTGTTACCAGATTACTTTGGTCCTTGTTGTAATGGCAATTCTGATAATTTTTCTGATTATCCTCCAGCCAGTCATCAATGTCTATTGGAGGACAGGGACTGGTTAAGGTGATTGTCGTTGTTGCAGATGTTGAAGACCAGAAACGGTTGCACGAAACTCGGCCACGCGGCAGCATCATGAAGCACGATGTAGATACAGCAGCTGACATGAGTGACGATGATGACAACCACTCAGCCACCACTGGTAGTAGTAGTACAGGGTGCGGTAGAAAAAAGTGGACCCCTAAATTTTTTTACCATTTTTTCAGCAACCGTTTAGGGTTTTAATATGAAATTTTACATTTTTATTGAGTAAAACCTTCTACATCTAACTGCCAAGTAAAATGTGATTCTGTTGAAAAACGATGAAGTTATAGACTTTTTAACATGACTGCCTACCGATTTTTCGGCATTCAAAAATGTTCATGCTAAAAATGCTATTTGATGTTCAAAAAAGGTTACGTGTTACTGTCGATGACATCACAGTGACATTTTGATAAACAGCAATTTATATTGTTTATAAATTATCATTAAATTATCGTTTCTTTAAAGCAATCGCCAGCTGCCCAACGGATTCATCTTCCAGCAGGACGGCGCGTCAGCACACACGGCACACAACGCCACGCAGCGCACAAAACTGGCAGAGAGCTAACTGTCCAGATATCATCAAATATTAGACCAATGGCCTCCAAATTCGTTGAATATAAACCCAATGGACTATCACGTATGGTGTGCAATGTTGGAGGCTTGCTGCAAACTTAAAACAAAGCTGAAAACAAGCGCCAAACTAAAGGAAGCACTTCAGGTTATCTGGGCAACCTGCCGCAGGGACCGATCAACAAGGATGTAAAAAATTTCTGAAATATGGTGACTGGAGGCTGGTATTGTTGCTTGGAGCTGGTGGTGAACACTTCGAACATTCGCAGTGACAATGGAATTCTGGCATTTGATCATTATTTAACTGTGTTGTTTTAACGATGTTATTGAATTGGTGTTGTAGCTGACACATTTTTGAATGCCGAAAAATCGCTAGGCAATCATGTTAAAAAGTCTGTAACTTCGTCGTTTTTCAACAGAATCATATCTTACTTGGCAGCTAAATGTAGAAGGTTTTGATAAATAAATCTGTGAAATTTCAAATTAAAATTCCAAACGATTGCCGAGAAAACAGCGAAAAACTTTAGGGGTCCACTTTTTTGGCCGCACCCTGTAGTAGTAGTACTAGTAGAAGTAGTAGTGGTCGTAGTAGTACAATAGTAGTGACAGCAACAGCAGTAGGAAATTTTCAGCGAATCACACATTTAGCTTTGCCTCTAGGTGACTAGATTTTTGTGGTGATTTCTCTGAGTGTCTGGATCTAGGATAGGATTATGCAAAATTCTTTTAGGTGGAAAGTGTTTTTTAGCAGGATTGCGCTAAAATTGGTAAGATTTTTGTGATGTTGCTATCTGGCGAACACAATGAGAAGAACGGAGATAGTATTGATAGAGTTTTGCAGTCTCTGACTGCACTTTTAGTTGATTGATTGAATGATTGAATGATTATTCAGTTATTTCTGCTTTCATGCTTTTGTCTATCCATTTATTTATTCCTTTATTTATTAATTTCTTTACTTATTTAACCGTCCATTCATTTACTTATTAATTTTTCATTCAGTCATTTGCTCATTCGTTCATCGGACCAAATGAATGCATGAACGAATGATTGAATGAAAAGTTAATAAGTTTCTTCACTCACTCATTCATTCATTCTTTCGTTCATGTGTTATTATTATTTCTTATTTCTTTATTTATCCATTCATTCAATCATTCTTTTTTAGTGCCCGCAGTACTCAGTTCCCGAGGACAACCACGGAAATTATTCCTAGAGTGGTCATGGTGCGGACTCAGAAATTGAGAACATGTCAGCTAGGCATGCCATGTTGAAGCGTTGGATGGTGACTGACAAGCTGTGGAATAGGAACGTGGTTTCAAGGGGGTCCATTGTCACCTCGGTCAAACGCTGTCTGATTTGTGCCATCATCATCATCATCATCAAGCGCATGCCCTGAGCTGGAGTGTAGCGGTTTCCACGAGGTGCTTCCAGTGTTCTCGATCCTGGGCGCATCTCCAAGCCGAGTTGAGACCAAGATTATGAGGCTGGAGATCTGCTCCCAGAGTACGTAGCCACGTGTGGCGAGGGCGTCCGGGAGGGCGCTTTCACTCTATGGGCAGACCTCGGATTGATGTTTTGAGTGCTCTGGAGATGTCACGTGACGCATCCATCCTTGCCACGTGACCGAAGAGTCAAAGCCGACTTCTCTGAATCAGCTGAGACAGCTGCGGCGGTGAGCCAGCTCGAATTTGAATCGAACCGATTTGTGCCATGCATTTCTTTATCTATCTATTTATCTACACTGTGTCTCAGAAAACATCTCCGACATTTTTGATTGTAAGATTAAGAAAAGTTATCAGGTTCTAAAAATTTCTGGTATGAATATTCTTGACACAACTTGCCATCAAATGACCGTTTGACTTCCCACCTTATTCAGTGTTTGCTTTTGCACTACGAAGGGAATGCAGACCAAGCAAAATATGCGTTGAAATACGCCAAAATGTCAAAAAACATCCTCGACTTTATTGATCATAACTTGAAGAAACATCGTCAGATTTTAATAACTTTTGGTCTAAATATTTCTGACACCACTGGCTATTGAATGATTGTTTAAGCTCCCACCTCACCCAACTTCTGCTCTTGCACCACCTGGGGAAAACCGACCAAGCAAATCACGTGTGGAAATGAATGAAAATACTTCAATAAATTTTAACTATCCAGATCTCTGGCCTCCAACAGCCAGTCGATTACAAGGTTTGACTGTTGTAAAGCAGTGTGTCTACCAGATGACGTTTAGGAATGTTTACGAATTCAAGAAGCAACTGCTGAAGTCTGGATTAGTCTGAAGCAGAACATTATAGATACTGCTGACAATGAATGTGGAAAGCGTCTTCATTCCTGTGTTCACACAATGCGCCCACAATTCAAGCAATTTTGCTGTAGGCAGTTGAAAAATGAAGCAGTTGGATGAAGTGTTAGCCAAAGTGTCAACAAAGTTAAAAAAATATGTTTTTGTGCATTATTTAGATTAAGCAATAATACTGCATTGGGTAAAAAAGCAATATTTTGTTGGTTCTGTTTTCCCCAGGTAGTGCACAAACAGACTTTGGGTGAGGCGGGAAATTGAACATTTATTCAATGGCAAGTTGTCTGAAGAATATTCATACCAAAAATTATTAAAATCTGATAATTCTTTTTTACGTTACAGTCGAAAATGTTCCGGATGTTTTTCTGAGATACAGTGTATTTCATTTTTTTTATTCACTTAGTTATTCAATTTCAATCACTTATTTATTCATTGGTTCATTTTCTGATGGTTCAGAGTCGTGCGGTGACCTGCTCATGGCGGACGCTGCATCAGCCTCTGGTTCAGTCCGAGCTCGTGCGGGAGCAACTGGCAAGGAGAAGACGTTCTTCTGGCAGTACAACACTCAGGCTAAAGGACCGAAGGGCAAGCGGCTCTGTCACGTAGTAGAAGATGATGATCCTTACGTTCTTCATGACTTTGAGGACCCTGTCTTTGACTCCGAACTACTGGTAAACACTCATCTCTCTGGTCTACTACTCGATTATCTGTAATCTGTAAACAGTTGGACAAATGCAGTATGCAGATAGTGGTCCAAAAACATTATTTTGTCGTAACCAAGTTAAATGTCTAAACTATCTTCCAAGTTTTTGTCAACGCCGTATATTTTCAGTAAGTTTGCAGTTAAGCTATTGTTACACGCAAAAGCAGCTACTGCTTTCAGCACATCTTAGCTATCGCAATTCTGTCTGTCCGTCTGTCTGTCTGTCACACGGGTGGATCAGTCAAAAACGGTGCAAGCTAGGATCACCAAATCTTTACCGTTAGCTGCCTGGAAGACGCTAGTTTCGGGAACCGTAAAGCTTTTCCATAAATTCGAAGGGGCTCACCCTGAATGAGGGCGCTAAATGAGAGGGGGTGGGCAGAATTTGTGACTTTTGGCCAATAAGTCGCTGTATTTCAGTAACGGTGCGAGATTGGGTCTAGGTTACTATTAATCACTAATAGGAAGTTGTACACTGGCTCTCGATTGGCGCCGAATTCAATGACATTGGATGACCTTGAACGCCAAAATAGGGGGTTTTATGGATTTTTTTGGCGATTTCGGGCTGCGACACAAGTCTGTATCATTCACAAGGTGGTGCCATGCTATTATCGTTATGCAATCCAGGTAGAGAATTTGGTATTTGTATATTAACTTAGCGTGAACACCCCAATTTTCAGCTAAACTACTGAACCGGAACTGCTATAGGCTTTTGACACCTTTACCTTTACCTTTATCATGGCTGATATACATGTACACCAATCATATGATAAACTCTGCTGTGTGGATTGTCAGGTTACAGCGGCTCCGTGCTATCGACACAGTGGCAAGGCTCGACGCGGTGACGGTAATGACGTCACGCCGAACCCCTCCAAGCTCTACGTGACCGGTAGAGAACTGCACAAGCTTTCACGACTTATTGACTCCATGTGTCCACCGGGGGAACTGCCTTCCAATGCACGCACCCGGAATCTACGCGAGAAGAACAAGTTTGCCTCAAGGATTTGTCGACTGAAGAAGAAAGCACAACATGAGGCAAACAAAATAAAACTCTATGGCTTGGAGCAGGAACACCGTAAGTTGTTGTAGTAGTAATTAGTAATAGTAGTAGTAGTAGTAGTAGTCGTAGTCGTAATCATAGTTGTAGTCGTAGTGGTAGTCGTAGTAGTAGTAGTCATAGTCATAAGTAATGGTAGCAGCAGCAGCAGTTTTATGGTCGTGGTCATAGTAGTAGTAGTAGTAGTCATGGTAGCAGTGGTGGTTGCTAGCCCAGCCCTTATCTAGCAGTGTAAACTGGTGTCTGACTGAGGGCTAAGGCAGTGTTTAAAGTGGTCCAGAACGTGCTGAAAGTCAGTTTCGGAATCCACAAAGCTGCCGACGAGAGTTCCACAACCTGGAACTACAGAATTATGTGCTGGAGCTCACACTCCGACCGGAAGATATATAATCAGCTAATTCTGTTTGCATTTGTGGTTAGTTTTACGCGTGAAAGCAGGTACTGCTGTAGCACGTCTTAGCCATCGCAATTCTGTCTGTCTGTTCGTTCGTTCGTCCGTCCGTCCATCACATGGGTGGATCAGTCAAAAATGGTGCAAGCTACGATTACCAAGTCTTCACGGTCAGCTACCTAGAAGACTCTAGTCAAAGTCAAAAGTGCTCTGTTGGTGCCGACTTGTGGTAGGCGGGGGGGAACAGACAATAGTGATGACTCTATATCAGGATTTCAATTTTGATATGATATTGATACGATATTTTACAAAATACCACGATATCGATATCGATATTTGTAAAATAATTAATATGTAAATCTTATACAGACACAGAAACAAAATGTGACTATTGAGCAAGGCAAGGATTGTAGGTGAAATTCACCCAGCTGGCGCAGTCTGCAGCTCTCAGCTGAATTATTTAAATATAGCAAAAACAAAACGCCAGCACATTGTGCTGCCTAAAGATAACTCACCGGATGAGGCCTCCCTAGAGGAGCTGGCTCGGCCTCCGGAGTCAATAGGACAAATGTTGCCCAAAAAAGACTCATCTATGTCATGCAGTTTTTGTAATTTTGACTTAAAAATGTTCAACGACTCAGATTCAACCACCGATGACTCAAGCTGATTCCAGGTATTAAAAACTCGTTCCGTGAAGAAGATGCACAGACGGATATAACCTGGGTTTTCTTTGAAGTATTTTTTGTCAGAAATTTTAACTTTTTATTAGTATGGATCGTTTGTTCACACATACGCAGTTTTCGTCTGCTGATGCATCTTCTCCTACAGCATGGCGTTTTCGGCACTGTGCCATTTGCATCAATTGTGTGCTAGCATACGCAGATTATGTATAATTAAAACTGTAATTAAATTATGACACCATTAACTAGCCGCATTAGTAATCTTTCTTTCTAATCACGCAGTGTAGTAAAGAATCTAAAGCAAATATTGCAGAAATCTAGAAAACATTGCGATATAGTATTGAAAAAGTCTATATTTTTCCGATGATAAGATACGATACGATATATCGATATCAAAAAAAATATATCGATATTTTCGAGTCATCACTAACAGACAATCGCCTGCACAGACACCCACTTGCGTGGACATTTGCCTGTACGGACATCCGCTCGTACGGGCAAGTGCCCATATGAACTATGGCCTGTTACCGCCGGGGAGGACGTGGAATAGGACAAAAGCCCGTAACACGTTGCTTGCGTTCTGTATTGTGAACTTAATTCACTCCTGTCACTCTGATGTTACAAAACTTATTCATAGAATGTATGTTAAATACGCAAGAGTGCGCTGACTTAATAATTTTTTATAAAAATTTTAAAAAGTGCTATTACATCTGTGCCCCACCATGGTCAGCCACCTTGTTGTTGTGGTGGGGCTTTGCACCGATGACCCGAAAGATTCCTAAAATCTGGGGGTGAGGAGCCAACTAAGCGCTGACCAAACTCGTGTAGGCAGATTGCTACACGTTACCAGTGCTTTTGTGCTGGTTTCGGCTCCACAGCCGTCTACGGCTTCACAGCCATCTACTTCATCTACTTACGGCTTTACAGCCATCTGTTTACGGCTTCATAGCCGTCTATGGCTTTATAGCTGCTACCTGTAACCTTGTGGTTACATTCGGGGACGCGCATTGGGCCGAGCTGATACGGCCTCAGCGCTGGGCAGGTGTAAGAGCCTGTCCACCCCGGAGGTGGTCAACATCAGTTAGTCCCATACCACACAGGACTGAATAAAATCAGAGCGGGGATAAGACGAATGGAGATGCTGGTGGTTTTTGTTGACTTCAGAGTGTATGTGTAGCCATCCAAACACAATTTTGTACAACCTCACGCAGTTGTCATGATCTCTGTGTCGAACTAACAGTCTAACAGATTGTAATGCTTATCACCTAACCACAGTCTTCTTATATATTGATCAGTCAAATTCTAAGGCGACTAGACCATGCATAGGCCTAGACTATGAAGTCAGCAGTGTAGGGGCATCTGTCCGGCGTGACACTAATTGCCCTAGGGGCGTCTGTCCGCCCCTACGGTATTACGCCATAGTTCATGGGGAGAAAATGTCCGTGCGGGTGACTGTCCGACACCCTCTTCCTTTTGACATCCGCAATAGCTGTTCATTAGCTTCCTTCCGTCGTAAACTCAAAACATTCTATTTTTCAACGTCTAGCCATGTCTAGTGGCCCCCTCACTCCTTACCTCAGCGCCTCAGATTCAGTGAGTTTCTCGCTGACATAAATTAAATTTACTTACTTACTTACTTACCCATGGTAGGCGGAGGTAAACAGTTCAGCTTTAAGCCTAGATTTAAAAGTTTTTAAAATACTGGCTTTTCTAGTGCATTTTGACATGCAGAGCTTGATCATGTCGTGTTAGGTCAGCTGACGAAGGTGCTGTCAATGATCAGACACGAGATCTGTCGGCGAGTGAAGAAACCTTCGAACTCTGGCTGCACCGAGAAACTGACGACGAAGTTGAACAGTCTGATCAAACAACACCTCAGTCAGTACATGACTAGAAACACTGTTGCTATCCTGCTATAATTCTGAATTCATTTAAATGATTATTAGCTTTTTATAGCTTAGTTGTAATCTCAAACGTGGTGTACCTGCTAAATTGGGTTATTTTCATTTCAGTCAGTCAGTAGACATAATTATGGCTGGTACTGATTGAAAATTTGTAAATGGATTAATGAGCAAAAACTAACTTTAAGCAGTTGACTAACTGCTTACAACGATGAACAGTTTTTACGTGCGAAAGCAGCTACTGCTTTCAGCGCATCTTAGCCATCGCAATTCTGTCTGTCTGTCACACGGGTGGATCAGTCAAAAACGGTGCAAGCTAGGATCACCAAATTTTCACCGTCGGCTGCCTGGAAGACTCTAGTTTCAGAAACCGTAAAGCTTTTCCATAAATTCGAAGGGGGTCACCCTGAACAAGGGTGCTAAATGAGAGGGGGTGGGCAAAATTTGCGATTTGTGGCCAATAAGTCGCTGTATTTCAGTAACGGTGCCTAGGTTACTATTAATCACTGATAGGAATACTGGCTCTCGATTGGCGCCTAATTCAATGACCTTGAACGCCAAAATAGGGGGTTTTGTGGATTTTTTTGGTGATTTCGGGCTGCAACACAAGTCTATATCATTCACAAGGTAGCGCCATGGAAATGTCGTTATGCGATCCAGATAGAGAATTTGGTATTTGTATATTAACTTAGCGTGAACACCTCAATTTTCAGCTAAACTACTGAAACGGAAATGCTATATATTTCGCGCGTCTTGTGAGCATTAGCTCAAAATTCTTGTTGTGTTCAGTTAGAAAGAGCACAAAAACTGCAGAGTTTAACTACTGGTGGCTGTTATCTGTCGCAAACTGAAGCTGAATGAGATAGAGCAACTACGATGTATGTGTAGTTGAATTACTAGTCTGATCTTAAGGCTTACAACACATTTTGACAGTGTATGAGATTCGTGAAATTAACTTATTTTAACTGACTTTACCATATTATTTGAATTAATTAATTTGATTAATGAACTTAATCCAGCAATTTCTTAACAGTTTGTCGGTTTATTTATCATTCATGTTTAATGTGTTGTTTGTTGTTTGTCGTAGCGGTGATGACAGCTGGACACACTGCGGACTATGTCAACTGTGTGCTGGCCAGAGTAGCAGCTGGCGACAACACTGGAGGTCTCGAACAACCGGTCGATGCCAAATGACAACATAATCTTGACACAAACCCCAACAACCCAGAAAGAGTCAGAAGAAAAGTTCTAAGAAGAAATTTGAGCTAATGCTCACGAGACGCGCGAAAGCCGATAGCAGTTCCGGTTCAGTAGTTTAGCTGAAAATTGGGGTGTTCATGCTAAGTTAATATACAAATACAAAATTTTCTATCTGGATCGCATAATGATAGTAGCGTGGCGCCACCTTGTGAATTATATAGACTTGTGTCACAGCATGAAATCGCCAAAAAATCCATAAAACCCCTATTTTGGCGTTCACGGTCATTCAAGGTCATTGAATTTGGCGCCAGTCGAGAGCCGGTGTACGACTTCCTATTAGTGATTAATAGTAACCTAGGCTCTATCTCACACTGTTACTGAGATACAGCGACTTATTGGCCAAAAATTACAAATATTGCCCACCCCCTCTCATTTAGCACCCTTGTTCGGGGTCACCCCTTTCGAATTTATGGAAAAGCTTTATGGTTCCTGAAACTAGAGTCTTCCGTGCAGCCGACGGTGTAGATTTGGTAATTCTAGCTTGCACCGTTTTTGACTGATCCACCCGTGTGACAGACAGACGGATGGACAGACAGAATTGCGATGGCTAAGACGCACTGAAAGCAGTAGCTGCTTTCGCGCGTAAAAACCACTGAAAATTACTTCAGGAAAAAGCCAAGATGAGACGAAACTCGGAGAAACTGCACATCACAAAAACCCAGAAACTCCCAGAACTAGTTAGTGTTAGACCTGAAATCTCCAAAAGTCTGGAAAACCCCGGACAACTTAAGCGCCAGCAAAACACCAAAATACCTAGAAAGCACCAAATCTAAACACCCAAAAACATCAGCTGAGTGGATACGCCATGCAGTCTGTGCACTACGGGAATTGCAAAAGCAGTAAGTAAGTAAGTAAGTAAATTTGATTTATAAAGTGCACAATGTCAGCGAGAAGTTCACTGAGACTGAGGCGCTGCACCAGCAGTTGATGCTAAACGACACTTTCAGAACTCCAGTGCTGATAAAATGGAGACGAACGTTTATATCCATCTTCTCGTGGAATGTCGTAACTTGACCTTCGTTTCCCATTAGGTTTATTTTCGGTGTTAGATTGGGGGCCCCGGTCTCATGGTCACCATCAAGGGCATTTACATCAAGAATAGAGGTAGTCATAATTAACATTAAAATTATTTTAATCTTAATTTATTGAATTGAAAGCTAATACTAAATTGGCAGTGATTTTGTAAATCAAAGATAGATTTTTATCTCAATTCTATTATGTCATGACTAGCTTCTTTCTTTAATACCATCTATTCTTGATGTAAATGCCCTTGACAGTGAAAATGAACCTAATAGTTCATCCCGCCTTCTTGAGGATTCCTGAAGCAACCCCCAAACGTTGAAGTAGGAAAACCCAGAGGCCCTCCTAGTGTCAAAGAGAGTTACGAAGAACTGCTACGCAGGCAACTGGAGACCCGACGATTTAAAAAGGAACGACCCGAAAGAGGAAATCAAGACAATGATCAGAGTTCAAGTGACAGAGATTTTTAAATACTCGTGTGCCCAGGTAGTACTCATAGTGTAGGCGCATGTGCCACCATGCCTAATGGTTTTGGCACCTATGCATGTGCTGTAATTTGAGTTTCGGCGGTTTGTTTGGTTTTCACATCTGAGATGAGCAATGTGTCGATATGAGGATAATGTGTAGGATAGCGAGTGAAATTTTGCGCTGATAATGTTGCTAGTTTGTGCTGCGGCGTTGTTATGGTACAGCGATTGCAGGGTCGCTACACACCTGGAAAATTTGGGAAAATTAGGGAATTACAAATTGGTCGGGGAACAGTCGGGGAAATTTTAAGAATAATGGAAAAGTCAGGGAAAACTGGAAAATAACTGTGCAAGTATACACGTTAGATATATTTGCACTACATAGTTTATATTTGACATTTTTTCAGCGTTCATCACTTGAACCTTGATCGAAATTTGATCGGTGGTCAGACGGCGGTTCAGAATTGAACTGAGATTAATCTCTTGGACCGCTTTGGTGCAACGCAATTTATGGCTGAACTGGGTTCGAATTCAAATTTGACCCGGGTTCAAAGTGGAACGACGTTGGTGCAACGTGGTGGATGAATCCTGAATGCACAGTATTAACGTGAAGCAACAACTGTCGACCGTAGCGTTAAACAGCATATCGCTGAATCTTTGCTTGCCCTACTGGAAAAGTCGGGGAATGTTTTTGGTCTGGAAAGCGGTCACCCTGTGATTGTGCTACAAACTGTACATAGGTATCTCCAGCAGAGTGGTGCAGTTTTTTTGACTATCTGTTAGAGATGCACGAACTGATTAATTTGCAACCGGTTAATCGTAGCGTTTAACCAGTTAGCAACGGGTTAACCAAGAACGTTGAACACAGAAATTAAAATACACATGCAGTGACTTTTTTGTCTTAATGCACAACAAACTTGAACCATATATTTTCCACTTACCGTAGTCAATACTTATTATAGTCGTGAATTTTACTTTGGTGCGAAATTTTTAGGGACTACAGTCAATGGAAAAACTACTCAGTTCAAGTTTGTTGTGCAAGGTTAAATTATTTGTGTTTTATTTAATGCAATCCAATATAAAATGCATATGTACTGTGCATCTCCAAAAGTCTCTCTAATGTGCTACATTAGTGTTAGTAAATGTCAGTATCTGCAAAATAAAAAAAATGTTTTCAACTGCTGCCTGAAAGTTTTAGTTTCTGCGTTCGCCATTTTTGTTTGAGCTGTCGATGGATTTGCTAACCGGTTAACCATTTGTTATCGGATAACTCTGCACATCCGTACTAAAATGAACGATGCTTTATGATGATGATCTGTGATGAACTGTTGCAACACGATGTGATGTAATGTGATTTGATGTCGCATACTTGGAGGCGTTTACTGTTGAGCTGCATCTGATCTAGTTCACTGATTGCAGTTTTGTCTCAGTTCTGTGAGAGCAACATTCAGGGGCATAGCCACAGGAGTTATACAGAATACATTGAATACACAGACGTAGTCAAGAATTTGTGTTGGGGGGTCATTCCTTAGGCCCTTTCCCGCTTTTTTCCCTAATCCAGCTAAGAGGTGTGAGGAGGCGCTGTAAGCTTCCCCAGTAGGGTTTGGGGTGGAGCCCCAGCCACAGAGAGATTTTGTGCTCATAAAATGCATCTTGCGGCAACATTTTTTGTCGTTAATGTACAATGCAAATTAAGCGTGTCTTCGAAGTGGGTGATACAGTTCGAGACATGCACACCCGATTTGATTCGGTTTTTGATGCTGTGCCAATATTAGTTTCTTGGGGAGGACTGTTGCCCCAGTTCCTACACTTACGGTGGCATATCGGTATGCATAAACCCCAAACCAGGTCAACTCGCCGACTACGTTCAGCCGCCTCTGTCACTTGTACTGTACCGAGGACAAGGACACGGCTCGGTGACAGATCATTCGCCGTCACCGGCCCTCGAGTCTGGAACAGTTTGCCAGCTGCACTGCGGGCCGTAGAGGACTACGAACAGTTCAAAGCGCAACTAAAGACACATTTGTTTGACTGATTGAAACTGCGGCGCCTAGTGACTTCTGCTTTTAGGCGCCGTGTATAAATCCGCTCTATTATTA
>Ga0209671_1004139_pt1 | contig 14244 bp, 10 predicted proteins | sample WorMetHERISLAND2_2_FD_187401 | JGI IMG/M metagenome (GOLD analysis project Ga0209671, IMG submission 187401) | Marine gutless worms symbiont microbial communities from Max Planck institute for Marine Microbiology, Germany - Olavius geniculatus... | ecosystem: Host-associated > Annelida >... | reverse complement strand
GTCGTACACTGGCTCTCGATTGGCGCCGAATTCAATGACCTTGAATGACCTTCAACGCCAAAATAGGGGGTTTTATGAATTTTTTTGGCGATTTTGGGCTGCGACACAAGTCTCTATCATTTACAAAGTGACGCCACGCTACTATCGTTATGCTATCTAGATAGAGAATTTGGTATTTGTATATTCACTTAGCGTGAACACCCCAATCTTCAGCTAAACTATTGAACCGGAACTGCTGTAGGCTTTCGTGCGTCTCGTGAGCATTAGCTCAAATTTTTTCTTATTTTTTTAAAATGGCGAATTCCGGTGCACTTAATATTTTTGAGTGATGGCGCGGCCCCCAATAAACGTCGTGGGACCCGGGGTAACTTGTCCCCTCTCTAATCAACCTCCCCCTCTCGACGGGCCTGCATAGGAAATGGCAAATTTATTAACTGTCTATCCGTATGTAAATAAGAAAGAACGTTATGGATCGTTTCATGCTCAAATTTTATGAACTACACTGAAAGCCTAATTTTTGCTTGTGGGGTGGGGATTCCTCTTTCCTTATTTTCTTTTCTCCTTTTCCCGTATTCTTTTTCTTTTTCCCGCTTTCCTTTTTTAGAAGTAGGACCCTGAAATCCAGCTAGGGTATCTGGAGGAGCGCTGTAAGTTCCTCCCAGCTGAGATCAAAATAAATACATTTTAGCCTTCAGTTCTTTTTAGTTTATGTGCTAGATTAAACTGACAGTGTGTTTGTCAGTTTTTGAGCGCAAATTTTCCATTGATTGATTGATTGAGCCTTGAAATAACTGGTGACAACATTTTAATTATTTTCTTCAGAATCAGCTGACCAAATCGTGCATGCAATTTAAACTACGGTGAAACAAATTTAAAAGTAAAGGTTGAACTCGCTAACCATCCCTTGCTCTTAAATACGGCCCTGAAAAGTTTATCACATCAATCAATTTAGGAATCAAGGTCAGGTCAGATTCGGACAGACACTGGCAGCTGTTACTTATTTACTGTTGCAAAAATTGTCAACCAATCAGTACACAGTCTGCGGAGTTCGAAGTGGTGTTTGTTTACGCAGGAAAGTAAATAATGAAGTTTAATAGGAATATCGATAGTATTTCTAATTTAGAAGCTGTTGTTATTCACGACTTGAGGGATATTGGAGTAAAAATTCCGAAGACGCGAAAACAGTCAGAGCAGCAACAAAATTCTACAGTTTCAGTTAGTATTTTTGTCTCTCGATTCGTCTTCATTTCATTTGTTCAAAGCGTGATTATGAGCCATTCAAGACACCGTAACCATAACGTGCAGAGTCAGCAGAAGCTTTTTTGAATGTTGATTGCAGCAGTTATGGTTGACAGCATTGTTTTCCAAAAATATCAGACAGCCCGGCGTCTCCCTGTTTACTCATTTCCCTCACTTTCTCTCTGTCCTTCCAGTCACATTTTCTCCTTCCCTGTGTCTGCTGTCCAGTTTCCTACTGGGAGACTCACCTGTGGCTTTTAAGTCCAGCTAAGTAATTTGGGCCCATCATTTTGAGCTCTCCCAGCTGGTACAGACAGAGCATGGCCGCAAGGTGCATATTGAGGTGAAAATAAAGCTTTTTGGAATGTCATTTTGTTTGTTTTTAAAAAGACATCGGGACGAGTGAAGATGACGGAAACTATTCATTACTATGGGTAGTTTGCGATCAGTTTTTCCAGTGATTACGAACGCTAAATAACTGACAGAATACGGCACTGTGATGAACAAACCTGCAAGAAACATATTCCGCTCGTTTTTCAATCGAATTTGTCATACAACGATTAAACGTGTGAAGTTTTAGATCGAAAATTGTTAAAATCTGCCATCATTTACTGTAGCGAAGCGCAGTGATATCTCGTGTGCACTAAAGTAGTTTGCCACATTAGGGCTGTGCTGTTTTGAATAATTAATTACTGAAGTGCACTTTCCGAACCAAGTTATTATGTTCTAGTGAAACAATTCATCACAGTTTTATTTTCCTGGGGAGGGGGCACTGCCCCCTCCCCAGACCCAACCCCCATTTTGTGGTGAAGGTAGTAATTTTGATAGCAGTTGTGCATAACTGTGCATAGGTCACTGATCCTGTAAGGTTCTTTGAGCCATAGGCAAATGGTTGTGTCGAGTGAAGTTCGCGGAAACAAGCATTACATGTATGCTAAATTGCATATTAGTAATTAAACTAACAGCGAAATAAAATGACAAAGTGAACTGTGTTAACAATACATAAAAATGTGCACTGAATAACATGCAAACGTGCAAGTTAAGTGGAACTATTTTTTTTCGCACGACCACAATCACATAATGGTGGATTGGTTTGTTTGTTCCTGTCTTCTTTACTCTACCCAAGACATCACTGTGAGGGGTGGAACTAAATACTGAAAACTACCGAAAATGTTTTTTGGTAGTTTTTGGTATTAAAACCTAACCCTGATCGAAAACTACCGCAAACAACTTTGGTTGTTTTCAGCAGTTTTCTGCAACAACCTGTGGGATTTTAAAATATTTTTCGTCACTGCATTTTATTAAGTATAAACATCGTTGTTTTTTGTGCTATACCACGGATGTAATGAAGATGTAATACACAAAAGTCCAGGCTGCTTATGACATAGGGCAGCTACTCTTGAATTCTCTACACTCCACATTTTTATGCGTGAGAGCTAGCATCCCCTTCACCTTAGAAAAAGATGTAATTTACCACTATTTGCTTGTCTAGCGTGATAATGGTTGCAGATAGGCACAGACATGCTGCTTATCATAACAAGCACTGGCGATGAGCTTTTTAGAGATGTCAACATCAATGACCTTGAATGACCTTGAACACCCAAAATAGCTGTTTTGGTGAATTTTTCGTGGTTTTGGACTGTGACACACATTTCAAGAAAGGATTGCACTGTAATGTCTGCAGATAGACCATGACAACCCATGTATAAAATTCTCAGCATTGAATGTAGATTTTAGCAGTCTAAGTTCCAATCCCTTACATTTAACGTGGCCTGTGCATGAGAGTGTCAAAGAGGGGTACCCCCGTAAACAGTGGTTATTTTTCTGCTGTTGGTTGTTTAACGTGAAAACGGTTGCAGATAGGTACAAACATGCTGCTTACCATAACAAACACTGTTGACATGCTTTTTAGTGGTATCAACATTGGCTGCAGAATAGTGAATGTGACAAAGTGGATGAATATACAGACCAAAACAACCTGTGAACAGGAACTGCTATTGGCTCTTGCACGTCTCATTAGCATTAGCTCAGATTTTTCATTAGGAAAAGCAGCATTTTTTAGTGTCCTGGGAAAACATTATCCAGGATGTGAGGAAAGAGGCCTCATAATATGTGTTTTATTGTATAGGCTTTAACACGGTTTACAGAAAATTATGTGAATGTAACGAGGCATAATACTTAGTATACCATGTTGAAATGTACTTTTTTTCTTGGCCATGATCGATGATGTGTTCTGCCTGGATGCATGTGTGATATACAAACGTGAGGCACTATTGGTTGTCATACTTGGGGTGAGATGGGCACTTGTAATACTCCAGACGCCATTTATAGTGAGTGATAGGAGGACTAACTAGGTCATAAAATAATGTTAGTCGCTGGAAGTACAGGAGGTTGGCTAATGGCTGCCTCACTGACTCAAGTCTGTGCCTAGTTTCTGACTTGTGGAACAGTATAGTTAAACTTGTGCACATTGCTCATAGCAGTATGTACTAACTACATAGTATGTGGGCATGAAGCAGTGAGAGTAAGTTACTATTCATGCTCTCTACAGTTTGTGACAAGCACTGCAGCTGAGATGTCCTCAGTTCAGGTGGAACGTTTTTTGTTGAGGGAGGCGAAAGTTAGATTGGCAGATAATGTGGTTGTCCAGCAGAGAATTTCTAACCGCTAGTCATTAAGTTCTGATCTATTATTGTTTGTACACGTATATTGCAGAAGGAAAGATGTGGTGTTTTTGGTCATCATCTGTATCAACTCCCTTGCTCTGTTATTGAAGACTATGGAACAGTTCCAAAGTAAGAAGAAAGTGTTTGTATTTATAACTACATTATTAAAATAATTTGTTTCTAGTATCACAGCATGTGAATAATGTAGCTTGTGCTGTATTATAACAAGTGGTTTACAAACTGACGGTAAATAGATAAGTAAGATTTATCAGAGTGTTTTTTATTGTTTTTTTGTGCTTGTGATTTTGACACTGTTATTGTCATAAATTTGCCATGCTACCAGGTATAAGTTTATCTTTTCAGAGCAACCAGTGGAAGGTCAGATGGTGATGGCTGCAAAGCAAAATCAAACAAATATTAAATAAGGGAGTGAAAGAACGGAACATAGTAGATTGTTTTGCAGTTGGTGGACACAGAACTTAGTAGGCGTAATTATGAGGATTATTTTTCGTCATTTTTAACAATAATATATTTGATTAAACGCTTTTAACCAGTTATGGCACTGAATGACCTGATGTGCCATTAAGAAAAGTTTCACTTAAGTTATAGAAAGTTTTAGAGAAGATTTTAGTATGAATGAATATACAGCTTACAACATGGGTGGCGCTAGGATTCTGAAGCTACGAGACAAGGGCCAGGGCACAGAGGGGCAATATTTTTTGTGTGGGCCAAATGTTGATCATTATATTCAGTTGTTGCAGAGCCCCTGGTCAAGGTGTCAGAGATGGCAAAGCCTCCCTAAAGCTAAAACACTTTGCTTTTGGACTCGACAAAAGCTGCAAATTTGATATTTGGAAATGCAAAAAGTCACAAATGTCTCTGTTGTCTTGCAAAAATGATGTTTAATAAGTCACACCTTGGCATGTGTATGGTTACCGGAGGGCACTTTATTACCATCAAAATTTCTTCTGGAGGGCAGCTGGGTGGGGAAAATGCATGGGTGGGAGCCTGGAAGGGCGGCTGTCCCCTACCTCTCCCCGCTCTACCGCCACTCATGGCTTAGTTGTGAATTGGCACCTTTAATCTAAATTATGTTGACTATTTTTTATGTACCGAATGTATTTTTTTAGGTTCTTGGTGGAGATCATAGAATTGATTGAAAAAGACATAGATGTGGAAGGCATATTTCGAAGGTCCGGCAGTTTGGCAAAACTGAAAGAACTCAAAGTTAGTAACTGTTGATGCACCGTTTGCTGTTAATTTGCTTTTAACTTTTTTGTTGTGAAAATAGTCTAGGACAGTTCTGAACCATTTTTGTAGGCTGTAGAGTTTCCTAGAGTTTGAAACGTTATAGAAGGCAGTTTTTGCATTAGTGTATTACGCAGTAACCTACTATATGCAGTATATTACAACAAATAAATATAGTGTTTCTGATAGGATTGGTTGCAGTCCAAATATGAGATTGGTGAACTTTGAAGGCTGTGCCAGATATCAGTTAAGACACAGCATGTTTTTAAAAAAAAATTTCCACAGAAAACAAGTTTCAGTACATAAAGCTTGAGTGATAACCATTTGAATTAGAGGTTTGCAGCACAACTTTGGATTGTGTTTTATACTAAACCTAGTAAGCTGTGGTGTAAAGTGTGAAAAGGCACAGACAATGATCAGTGGCTGTTGGGACTTGTAACGTTTTAGGTGAAAGTCGATGCCGGTGAGTCTGTGTCAGACGCTGGTGTCCTTGACTTTGCCGGACTTCTTAAGCAGTTTCTACGTGAGCTGCCCGATCCGCTGCTAACTAGTCACTTGCAGGATGTCTTTCTCAGCTGTTATGATATAACACCCCCGTCAAAGCGCATTGCTGCTATTCTTCTTCTCTGTCACTTGTTACCTCAGCACAACGTGTCCGCTCTTCGCTACATCTGCATCTTCCTTCACCAAGTTGTCAGCCGATCAGTCCATAACAAGATGGATTCAGCAAACGTCGCGATATGTCTGGCGCCCAACATTTTCCACCATGCTGGCTCAACTTCTGCAGTCATTGGAAGCGATGCTACGAAGTCGATGCTGACAGGTCAGGCCAGGATTGTGGAGTTACTGATCGAGCATTCCAGTGAGATTGGTGTCATCGGCGACGACCTTCGCGAGCGAGTGGCAATGATGACGGAGTGTTTCAGTGACAGTGTTCTTGATGACTGCGAGCTGGAGACAACCGAGTGTCGAGACAAGAAGAGAAGTGGCAGCTTACAAGGTGAACAGTAACAGACTAATTTTATGTTAAAATTTAGTTAAAGTGGCCAGTTTTTCCAGTGTATGCTGGGCTAGACCACAAGAAATAAACTTTAGATGCTCGGCATTTGATGACGCAAACTTCACAGCTGCATTTCTCTTTACTCAACCAGCATGGTGAAAGCAGTACCGGTACTGAACAGTAACATATCTCATATTGTCTTCCTGATGGTGTGCTGTGTATAGTTTGGTTATTAGTTCTGGTTCCAGTTACTCATTGCATGTCTACTGCTGTTAACTGCTGCAACTGCTGCTGGTAGTAGTAGTAACTCTTTTAGTTCCATTTGAACTGGCCAGTTTTCTTATACTTAAACTCTAAGTACTCTTAACAGAAACTAACGTGTTAGTGAGTTGGATGAGGTCTAAATTTGTTGACGCATCTAGAGAATGAGTAGAAGGAGAATGTCCTATTGCAGGTCTTGTGTCAAACCTGAGCAACAGTTTCACAAAGTGGCGCAACAAAGACAAGCACAACACGAGTGCTGTGTCGTCATCGTACAGCGAAGCTGTGGCCACAGATTATGACTGGAGACTTAACGTCAACAAGGAATCTTTCATGGTGGACAGTCACTCAGCTGCTGCTGCTGCTACTCCACAGCTGCGTAAGAGGAAAGCAGAGGACGATACTGCAGCGTTTTCCAAAAGAAAAAAGTCAGTCTGCTGTCATTCAACTGTCTGATGGCTTTTCTTTTCAGTTTTGCTAACTTGTTTTTGACAAAGTTGAAATTACGGTACACGTGGATGGCTTGGTGGCTCAGTGGTTAGGACATTGGATTCATGATCAAGAGGTTACGCGTTTCACTCCTATCTGGTCCGCTGCCCGATATCAACCCTAGGCAAATTGTTTATGCCCACATGCCTTTGTCACCAAGCAGCATGGTCCACTTTATTACGCGCGAAAGCATTCTGCTTTCGCGCGTCTTTGCCATCGTCTGGGCGTCCGTCCGTTCATCTGTCTGTCTGTCACACTCGTGATCTGTATCAAAACGGTGCAAGCTAGGATCACGAAATCTTCACTGTGGGGTGCCCCAAGGTCTCTAGTTTATCATGACAAAATTTCGTGTTACTGGGTGCAGGGGTTCCCCTCGAACGAGGGCGTCGAAGAGGGGTACCGCCCTAAAAAAGACGTCATTTTGCCGTTATTGGCTCGAATAATGTGAAAACGGTTGCAGATAGGTACATACATGCTGCTTATAATAACAAGCACTGGTGACAGCTTTTGGGATTTATCAACATCGATGACCTTGAAGCCCTCAAAAAGAGGTTTTTAGTGAATTTTTCGCAATTTTTGGATGCAGCGCACATTTCAACACTGAATTGCGATGAAATGGCTGGAGATAGACCAGGACAACCTGCATATGAAATTTTCAGCATTCAACGTAGATTTTAGCAGTCCAAGTCCCGACCCCCTAGGTTCAAGGAGGCCGGCGCAGGTGGGCGTCAAAGACAGCTACCCTCCTAAAAAGTGGTTATTTTACCGCAATTTTCTCGGGTAGTGTAAAAATGGCGGCAGATAGGTACATACATGCTGCTTATCATAACAAGCACTGGTGACAGGCTTTTTGGATTTATCAACGTCGATGACCTTGAACGATCTTGAACCCTCAAAAAGGGGTTTTTAGTGAATTTTTTGCACAATTTTGCGCTGCGACACGAATTTCAAGAGTGAATTGCGCCAAAATGGCTGGAGATAGACCAAGACAACCTGTATGAAATTTTCAGCGTGGAATGTAGATTTTAGCAGTCCAAGTCCGGACGCTCTAGATTCAAGCAGGCCTGCGCACGTGGGTGTCAACGAGAGGTACCCCTGTTAAAAGTGGTTATTTATACTCTGTGCTTGTCTAGCGTGTAAATGGTTGCAGATAGACACAGCCATGATCATACAAGCACTGATGAGGAGCTTCTTACGAATGTCAACATCAATAACCTTGAATGATCTTGAACCCTAAAAATATTGATTTAACATGATTTTTAAGCGATTTTTGGCTGCAAAAGAGGGAATTACGACGAAATGGATGGAGATAGACTAAGATTACCTGCGAACAGGAACTGCTATAGGCTTTCGCGTGTTTCGTGAGCTTTGCTCAAATTTCTTGTTTGAATTTCATCATAGTAGTACCTTTTCTATTGTATCATTTTGTGCTTTCGTCTGGTATATTTAATGAATGAATGAATGACATTATGTCCCATATCTGTGTGTTCAAAAAGTTTGGTCATGGATATCGGTGGTCCGATGAAACACCACATTGGACCACTCTAGGGTAAGGGTAAGGGTTAACCACACTGGACTGGATCAGATGTCTGGTGTGGTTGGTACAGTGTTTTGTTGGACACAATATTGTAGGTGTTGTGTTGTATACTACTACCATCTATGTTCTGTTATAGTCTTGATTTTGTGCAATAGACTTAGTATTTAAACTAGACTGTACTACTACTACTACTACAACTACTACTATGTGCTGTATTGTGGCTAAAGGAGACATGTCAGTGTGATGTGTTTGTGGGTGTTTCAAAGCTATTAATCGCTATGCTAAATTAATGCTGTACTGTACTGTATGCTGGAATGTATACTGTAGTGTATTGTGCTTATAGGACCCGTGATGCTAACGAGCTAGCACAGTGTGATGTGGTCGTTGATGTCGGAGGTGTTTATGATCCGGCCAGACATCATTATGATCATCATCAGAGGTGTACTAACTATCTCTCTCTGTCATTGTCTGCTATCACTGCTATTGTAGCTGGAAGTAACTAAGTGTGTATTGAGTATGAGTAAGATTATTTTAGTGTTACAATTTAAGAGCCGAATGTCACAATGCACTGTGCTGTGAATCTGTCACTGGTCCATGGTGGGCTGTCTGTCAATGGCCTTCTATATACTTTCATGCTTTTCCCTCTTTTGATAGCAGCACAATGGGGGATCACTTCAGAGTGGCAGTAGCAATAAAAGCATGCGAGACTGACCTAAGTTACCCAGCAGTAGACCTATTAGCAGGCCCGTCGAGAGGGTGTTAACTAGTGAGATGTTGTTTAATGTGCAGAGGTTTCAATGAGTCGCTGCACAGCTTGTGTCCAGATAGGAAATTCACTACCAAGCTAAGTAGTGCCGGGCTTGTCTACTTCCACTTTGGTCACCAAGTTCTTGCAGAGCTCACAGGCACAACGGCTGATGACAAACTTGTACAAACACTGTATGATAAAGTCTACGAGAATTTCATTGAGGAAGTCGATGGCATTGACAACGGCATTGATCCTTGTTCTGAAAAACCAAGGTTAGTGACTGAAGATCAACTTTTCATTTCCAGTCAGCATATTTTGCTGTAAGCATGAGCAATGCTGGCTGTTCCAACAGATGTTACCATGTCATGGATTATCTTTTCTTCTTTTTTATATGACACATTCGAGCTGTGATAGTGCTAAGGTGATACATTATATAGACAAAAATACAAAAACGTCAGTTTCACTATGATTGCAGTTACACAGTGTCAAAAAATGACCTTGTTTATCTCTACACATAACTTAGCCAAAGTAGCAGATCTGTGTACGTTGTGGTTCAGCTGTTATCTTATGTTTCAATAAGTCTTATTTTCAATTAACTTCAATGCATGATTTTATCAGGGAACTGAAATTGATGCCATTGTGTCATTGCATTGTGTTGTAATCATGACGTTAGTTCAGAGGATGTCATGCTAACTAAAATCTTTTTGTATTGATAGCCTTCATCTGCATACCCTGTGTTGAGTTTGTTTTAAGTTTGTTTTATGACATGATCAGTGTTTGCTGTGAATGTAGGTATGCGATTACAACAAATCTGAGTTTACGGGTTCGTCACTTCTACCCGGCATGGAACGAGCCCAACAAAAACACACCTGAGTACTTTGATGTTAGTTACGTTGTCTTTCATTTTGTGCCTCACTAGTTTGTGTCTATTAGCCATTTACTGTTTTGAAGTTCTTCGGTGTATGAGAGGAAGGGTGTCTGCTGTCCAGTCTGTAGCACCGTCTGCTACAGTAGTCACTAGCAGTTGTCCGTGGTCAAATCTGAAGTACAGTACCAGTAGTTAAAGGTGAATTGATCTGTTAAATTGATTGATTTGTTGATGTGTTAAGTGGTAATTAGCAGTAGTTTCAATTATTGCAGCACTGTGATTTTCAGTTGCAGTCACATGGGTTCAGGAGGCTGAACAATGTTACTGAAAAGTAATATTTTGCAACGTAATGTAGTGTAGAAATACCTTTTAGTTGGGGTGGAAACTTCAATGATTTTTATTATTATTTCATTTTGAATTTTTTTTTCAATCTGTAAGTGAAATCGGTCACAGGTTATTAACGACGTAGCAAATAATCAACGTGGTTGTTTATTTATGAAACATGTTTTATTGATATGACTAAGTCATTGATCAACTATGGCATATGTAGGCTAGCAGCAGCGCAGCTAAGTGCTGGATTATGTAAGTGCTGAATTTACTGATGAGTGTTGGCTATATTACATTTATTTTCTTTATTACACTGCTGAGACTTGACGATGTACACTAGTATTTGCTGATAGTATTGAATTATTGATGCATTATGGCGTATATACATGTAGCAACAGTTCAAGTTAGCGCTGGACTATGTTGGTGCCGAATTCTCTGATCGGGTCAACTATTACAATCGTGTCTGGTGGCCTGCCAGGACACTTGTTGAGGAGGCACACTCAACTCGCTTTCAAGTTTGTTCCTTAGTTGTTACTTATTTGACTGCATGTCTTCTAGGTTTGTTATGTTTTGGCCAACAGTTGGTGTTCTAACTTACTGGGGCAGTGATATGTCTGCTTGCAGCACTGAAGGTCTAGGTACTCACTAGTGTGGGCACTGGGGGCAGCAGATGGCTGCATTGTGTGCTGCTGTATCATTGGCTCATGCCAATCAGCTGCCATTTCTGAGATTCCAAAGCACTTTAGGATGTGATCCTTATTTTACAAATATCGCCGTAGCAAGTGTCAGACTTTTTTTGCTAGAGATATCAATGATAAAAAGTGCCCACGGTTAACTTAACACAAATTTGTGATCAATTAATTATTAACTTTGATTAAATGCTTTAAATGGTAAGTGTTCCAGAAAATGTTTTTTTTTGTTTCAGCAGATTTAAACTTTAGATGTTATCATCTAAGTTCTGCTACAAATATGCTGGATTTGCATCCTCAGGAGAAAGAAGATAATTGTTCCATCAAATGTACATGGTGTTTCATAAAAAGGTGTCCTTTTTCTTTCTTTCATAATTCGGTCAAATGATGATCAATTTACACGAAAGGTGTAGCTGAAGAAATACTAATTCAAATATGCCCAAAACGATCACTTTTACACCTTTCAGCAAGACACTGCATGACAAATTATGGCTGTTAGTTAAATATTTTTTGCTAGTCGTAATGTAATGCTTATGTCATAATGTGTCGTGAGTACAAACTGGCTTGTCTCAACTGGTTCTGTCATCTGCTACACTGCTTTGATGGTGAACTTTATCTTGTTCACTGATGAAAAATGTTCATTGTGTCAGCACTAAGCAACGTGGGGGCATAAAATTAGGCGTCTCGCAATCCAAAAACTTAACCATCTTGCAAGCGGTGCTTGTTAGTGCACTGTCTTGCTGAAAGGTGTAAAAGTTAAACTATCCCTACAAGTGTGTAAGAGTGATCGTTTTGGGCATTTTTGTGGCTACAATGTTAAAACTTCAACAGTTTGTCACCAATAAACCAGATAAAGTTCGCTATCGACACAGGGCAGCTATTCAGTAAGTCTGTCAGCATCGTTTGCGACAAGCCAGTTTTACTTGCACACATTATGACGTCAGCATTACGTCACGACTAGCAAAGAATATTTAATTAACAGCCATATTTTTTCACATATTTTGAATAAGTATTTCTTTAGCTACATCTGATAAATCTTCGTGTAAATTGATCATCATTTGACTGAATTATGAAAGAAAGACAAAGGGCATCTTTTTATGAAACACTGTGTACATTGTAATGCTTTCTTAATAATGTGGTCTTAGTTGAACGTTTATCGATTAAAATGTTACTCAGTGTTAGAAATTTTATGTGAGTAATTGTGTGATTTATCATTAATTTTTGCAGTCCCGGTTTTTACCTTTGTGTACCGATAAACTTGAACTTGCGATTCTATGCTGTTTCGATGAATGATTCGGCGCATCTGTATGCTGTCTGTTTGCAAAGGTTGATAAGAGCGGTGAGATAATGGTGCTGCCGAGTGCTGGATGTCCATGGAAAGATCATCTACTGGAGCTAGAACAGGAGCAAGACTCACATGATCTTCATTCCACCAGTCCGCCGGTGAAGTACGTTCTTTTCCGCGACTCCAACGCCGACTCCTGGCGCGTGCAGTGTGTGCCTAAGTCCAAGAACTCCTTTGAAAACAGGTCAGACTCCCAAGCTTTTCATACCATCCATCTAACTAGTAATAGTAGAGCTGGTAGTGAGTAAAAATGGTTAATAGTCCACTAAATTATTAAGTGAACCGAGGAAAATGCATACATGTGTTTGTCAATTTTTTGTTATTTAGTTGACAGCGGTCACAAATGCAACAATAGGCTTATATTATTATTAGTAGGGCCAAAGTGTTTGTTTTCATGTTTTCATGTGCTCTAGAAATTTGCCAATTAAGGTTTTATTGATTGTTACAATTTTATATATAATTATGTATATTACTTGTGTGATTAGTTATAAATTTCCATAGCTCTAAATATTATTGTATTTATATGTTAATATTTTGTGGCTGTTTGTATTTTAAGCTGAGGAGTAGAATTAATTTTACTGCGTGATCCACTGTAAGAGCATCCACTCATTCATCTATTTGTAACGTTGTTCTGTCTTGATCATATATTTGGTAACTTAGAAGGTGATTCCATGAATAATATTAGCTCTTTGTTTTGCTCACTGGAGCCCATGGAATCTGCGCCTTTCTCACTGATTGTAGGGACTCATCCGGTCATCTGAGTTTAGTTAATAACTGACTTTTGGAAAATTTTCTTCCCAATGCTTATCTGTGTCCAGCAGCACATTGTTGCAATTGCATTTTTACTTTTTAACCTGTTGGAAAGTTTTTGTCCATAAATACAGAAGTTTGAGCTGGAATTCTTCCATTTTGGGGAATTTTAGGGCAACGTTGGCATTTTTAGCTGTCCCATTGCTATAGCATAGCATGGGACAGATTATAAAATCACTTCTGCCATTCTGTCAATCTGTCCGTAAACACTCCTACGGCCACACAGTGATTTGGGGCTCAAAAAGTAAGATAAAGTTTGTTTGGAATAAAAATCTATTTTACCCCAAATTTTTAAAAATTTGCATTATGGCCTATGGGGACTTCAAAGCAGTATAACTCGGTCCCCGTAAAAGATAATTAAAAGCTGTGTTTACCTTCCCCCCTATTTCCGGGGTCGGGCAATCTTAAGGTGTTATTCAAATTTACCCCTATCAACCCCTGTTGCCATACCAACCATTGAAAAGTTGCAAAATTTTGCATTACAGCCAATGGAGATTTCACAGCAGTATAACTTGGTCCCCGTAAAAAATAATTGCGCACTGTCTGCACCTACCCTCTTATTTTTGGGCCCGGGTTATCCGATGGTGTTATCTAAATTCCTCCCCTGTCGACCCCTGTTGCCATAGCAACAAATTTTGGGACAAAATTGACTCTAACTTGGCCCCATGAAAAATACTTGCGCGCTGTTTGCACCTACCCTTTTATTTTCGGGTTTATGCTATCCGATGGTGTCATTTAATTTTCTCCCCTGTCAACCCCTGTTGCCATGGCAACAAATTTTGGGACAAAATTGACTACAACTCGGCACCTGTGAAAAATAATTGTGTGTTGTTTTCACCTACACCCCTATTTTCGGGCCCGGATTATCCGATGGCGTCATTTAAATTTCTCGCCTGCTGACCCCTGTAGCCATGGCAACGAATTTTGGGACAAAATTGACTACAACTCGGCCCCCGTGAAAGATAATCGTGCCCTGTTTGCACCTACCCTCTTATACGTAGCTGCTAGGCTATATTG
>Ga0209671_1004138_pt1 | contig 14245 bp, 8 predicted proteins | sample WorMetHERISLAND2_2_FD_187401 | JGI IMG/M metagenome (GOLD analysis project Ga0209671, IMG submission 187401) | Marine gutless worms symbiont microbial communities from Max Planck institute for Marine Microbiology, Germany - Olavius geniculatus... | ecosystem: Host-associated > Annelida >... | reverse complement strand
CTAGTAGTTTGTGCCATGCCCGACATACCCTCAAAATTTCAGAAAGATCCGTCCATAACTTTTCGAGTTATCTTGCTAACTCACAGACAAACAAACAAACAAACAAACAAACAAAAACCGGCAAAAACATTACCTCCTTGGCGGAGGTAATTATAAGAAACATAGAACAACAAAAAATAGAAAAAGACCTACAGACGGGCCAAAAACAAAAATGATTGGCACTGAGGTGCAAAAAAACTAACTACAGTGACAAAAAATCGCTAACAACAACAACACGTCATTTATCCCCCGTAGAGTGTTTATGTTATGGTCATATATTTATACGCGGTTGCTGATGCGATTGCGAACTCCAATTAGGTCTACTGTACGCCACGCAGCCGCAGGCCCTATTGTCAACCAAATGTGTTGATTTATCTGGCAATTTGGAGTGTCTAGAGAATTGCGTCCAGAGATTTGATCGTCGTTTCACTGTGACGAAGTTACGGAATTCCGCAAGTGTAGAAAGTGAGAACAACAGACAGTGCCGCACGTCTGACGACTTCGAGTATTTCAGCGCTGAAGTAACGACGACACTCGGCGTGTTCGGAGTCGAAAAGGAGGGCTTTAACAACAATCCCCGAAAATCCGGGGGTCTGTATCTAAAGAAAATCGGAAGCGGAAATCGGGATCGCGATGGGACGTCGCGTGGCCTTCGGCTAGACCGACCAGGTAGCAAACAAACCGCGCATTACCGCGCGTAAATAACCGCGTATTTGGGGTAATGATGCGGAGTTTTTAGTTTTATATCGCCTGCCATTGATAGAAACAGAAAGTAAACTTCTATACGCAACATGCTGTATGCAATAAACAGCAACCAGCTATATCTGTAACGGTTTGGTTTGGAACCCGTCTGACGCATTGTTACTTGGAGGGGGCACGCGTGACCCTGAAAAATGGCGTCTCATTCTGTCCCACAGCTTAAGCAAAGAAGACGAGTGTGACAGATGGACAGACCACACTATGCTAACGTCTGTCGCAGTAGCCGATAGATGTGATGAATCAGCGATGCCGCCTTAAAATAGTTCTTAGACAACATCACTCCTCCGTAAAACGTATTCGCTTCGTTACGGTCTAAAGTTTAGCTGACTCGTTCATAGAAATTATGCCACGGACGACAACGAAAAGTCTCATGCGATAGGCCCCCTATAGAGACTAGCCTATTATTATAGCATGCTAAGCTGTATACAGTGCAGTATGTCTTGACGGTCTTATGATATGGATTAGAACCGTTTTACTATCAGTGCCTCGCCGCAAAACTTACGAAACTTGCACGGAATTTATCGGCCAGTTGAACGACTAAGCGCAGATTGTATGTGTACGCATTACCGTAATTGCCTTACTATATCTTGTATTTGGCGATTGGCGTCGATATAGTTAGTGCAATGTCTACAGGCCAGCATGCGTCCAAAAAATCTCGGAGGGGCAAAAAATAAACTTTAAGTGGATACATTTGTAAAATACCTACCTCCGTCAAAGAAAAGCGTTTAGGCCTACATACAGTTTTAACCGTATAGTTTGTATAGGCCTACTCCCCGAGTACATCTTATTTTCACTAGCTATGTGCTGTTTGTAAATTCGAATTTTTGTTTCATTGTCACATTTTTGTCTCTGATCGTTACAATGATTATATGACGGTTCGGTTCAAGCCTTTGAAGTGTACTATTAACGTTTCGGTTCATGGTGCGTTCGGGGCGTGGTCGTGGGCGGCGTTGACGTCACGCTTCATTGCACGTGGCGTGCGTCACCGTGACGAACATCTATACTGCAAAGCTGAGTAGGTTTCAAACAATCCCTTAACTACAGTCCCAACTCTGCGCAAGACTATACTGGACTCAAAGTCAAACGCACGTCACCTCTGTCAAGAAAACGACCTGAGCACAATTCAAAAACGTACCGAACCCCTTAAAAGACACAAGATTAACGCCTTGTCTGTCAGATGCCGTAGTTAAGATGGAAGACATAGGTCATGTCAGACTTGCCAAGAGAGCAGATTTCTACAGGATACTAATATGAGTTTTACAAGGTAATCTGGTAATGCTGAAATAAAGACTCTATATCTGTAATATTGGCGGTCAATGGATTCATTATTAGCTGACTGGCTAGCGGCGAGACCACACCCACCGGCCAATCACAGATGAGCACGCACGCAGTTGTTACGTAATGAACCGAAAGATCAAAATCCAAGGAACAAAGCCATGAACCGAAACGTCTGCGTCCCGTTACAATACAACACTTGTGTTGTCGTCTTTTGTGATAAATATTAGGCCTAGATTAATTCTAATCAGTTGATTCGTCTTAACCTTTTCTTGTTGCCGAGTGTCGAATGCTTGCAGAGACGACTAGTTCGACAACGGTCCAGTTCGCAGGCTGGACACGGTCATTTCGTCGTTTGTCTTCTTATCCAGTCTTCGTTTTATGCCGTCAGTACATCGTGCTTTGCTTGTCGCCAGCAGCCCGCACCTGTTGCAGCGCTGTACGCCTGGTGACGCGGCACGCCAACCCTGGCGGGCTGGCCCATGGCCCTCTAAATAAAACTAATCTAGAGGGCTGTGGCTGGCCCTTGAGTCACCGCCGTACAAATAATAGAATAATTCGACACTTCACTGCCACCTAATCAGGGATTGTATGGTTTTCCGGTGGGACAGCAGTAGAAAGATGCTTTTTACTCTTTTTTTCTGCTATTTTTTCTCCCCTGTTGTTGCACTACAAAAGTATTTACATGCTGTTAATGAGCCACTAGGTCGAGACTCATTTTCATGCGCCCGTACATCACTATATTATATATTCTAATTTGACTAAGTCTGTAGTTCTTAAACTAGCATTGGTCGATGGTGCACCAACTATGCCTACATAATTATTAAGGTTATGCAGTCAAAGAGCAGTGCTGCAGCTGATGACGACAATCTTTTGTCATCAATATCACGCTAAAGATTGTTGCTACCATTTCAAGCAGGGATCTACGCCATAGTGATAGCTACTAAATACCGCACTGCCGGAGTGGATAAGCAAACTTATACCACTCCAGACAGTGTGGTGTCGTACTTAAACCACGCTCATATAGCATAGATGCAGTTCGCCGCCGTCGTCTGCTTTATGATGCACAGCCGAAATATTGTGAAAACAGTACCAATGCAAGCTGAGTGTGGTTCAAAAGACTGGATCTGAACAGAGCTCACGTGACGCGCGACAGCATCAGTGCTACCGCATGGAAAATTAATGCACAACGTGCAACAAAATATCAATGAGTTTTGAAAGAATACCCAAATTGTGACACCTCCGTACGGAGGATTTCTTGGAGCTAAAGAACCGAAACTCGGACGGTTAAGTTTTATGCTGCAAATTTCATGGACAGGTTGCCCTGGTATATCTGCAGTAATTTCGGCGCATTCCACTGTTAAAAATACGTCATAGCCTGAAATCGTAAAAAATCACTAAAAACCTGCTTTCTTGATTTTAAGGTTATTTAAGGTCATCGATGTAGGTACCCTAGAAAACTCGTCAGTGGTGCTTGTTATGATAAGCTGTTTTAAGCAGCAACTCTCTGCCAGCTAGACGAGCCAACAGCGGTAAAATAACGCCTTTTTAGTGGGTACCCCTTTTTGACGCCCGTGTGCGCAGCCCTCCTTGAACCCAAGGGGTCGAAACTTAAACTGTTAAAATCTACGTTTAATACTGAAAACTTCATACGCAGGCTGTCTTAATCTATCTCCAGCCATTTCGGCGCAATTTACTCTCGCCGCAGCCGAAAATTGCAAGAAAACACTGAAACCCCTCATTTCAAGGTTCACAGTCATTTAAGGTCATCGGTGTTGATACCTCTGAAAGCTCGTCACTAGTGCTTGTTAGGCCTAATACGCAAATATCTGTGCCTATCTGCAACCGTTTTTACGCTAGACTAACCAATAACGGTAAAACACACTTACTTCTTTTTGACGCCTTCGTTCGAGGGGAACCTTCTCACCTAGCTGCATAAAGTTTTGTCACTAAAAAACTAGAGTCTTTGTGGCAGCGCACAAGATATCGTGATCCTAGCTCGCACCGGTTTTATAGGACCGCAGAGTGTGACGAACAGACGGAAAGACAGATGCCTAGACGATAGCTAAGACGCGCGAAGCGTTACATGCTGTTGCGCGTAAAAAAAACACTGCGCGCTGCGTTTAATTCTGCATGACGTTCATTCAAGTTAGCACTGTTGCGAGTCGTTTCGGCGTTTGAACTGCGAATCCTCGACGACTTAATTTGTGTATAGGATCTGGGCACAGTCCACGGCTGCTAAGCCCCTGTCTCTTGCGGTAGGCCTATTTATGCGCTTGTAAGCAATTCGGCTACAAAAATTTTGCAGACATTTTTGTGACAGTTAAATTGATAACGTTGATAAATAACAAGAAAGCCTAACTAACGCAAAGGGGAACGCGCGACAGCTGTGCACGTTTGAAGGCCCACTGAGAACGAAATCTAAGCTCAAGAATCCCAGCTAGTATCTGTAGCGTTTCGTTTACACTCGTCAGAGGGCGCAACCGGTCTCGCGCAGCCGATAGCGGTAAAGAACGACTTTTAGGGGGTACCCATCTTTGACGCCCTCGTGCGCAGGCACTTTAAATCTACGGGATTGAAGCTTGGACCGTTTAAATCTACGTTTATATCGAAAATTTTATACGCAGGTTGTACTAATCTATCTGTAGTGATTTCGGCACAATTCGCTTTTAAAATGTGTGTCGCAGCCAGAAATCGCCAAAAATCCATAAAACCTATTTTGGCGTTCAAGATCATTAAGGTCATTGATTTTGGTGCCAGTTAAACCAGTGTCCGATTTCCTAGTAGTGATTAATAGTAACCTAGGCCCCATCTCGCACTGTTTCTGAGATATGGCGACTTGTTGGCTAAAAATCGCAATTTTTTCCATTTCCTCTTATTTAGCGCCCCTTCTCGGGATGACCCCCTTCGAATTTATTTAAAAGCTTAATTACATGTCCTGAAACTAGAGTCTTCCCGGCAGCCGACGGTGAAAATTTAGTGTTTCTACCTTGCACGGTTTTTGACTGATCCACCTGTATGACAGACGGACGGACAGACAGAGAGACAGACAGACAGAATTGCGATGGCTAAGACTCGCTTTAGCAGTTCCTGCTGTTGCGAGTAAAAGGTTGTCGTGGTTCGTTGGTCGCTTTTCAGAGAGTTCAGCATCAGTTAGCTGTGCAATGTGACGCATGCACCATTTTGTGAGTAAGAAGAAGATGAGACTGAGACATACATGTCTATATTTGTTTCTTTGCTTTGCGTCTGTGGATCTCAGGACCCCAAAGTTTCCGTTTTGACGCCGTCACTGTCGTACATGGAGAATGGGCAACTGCAGTAGCTAATAATAGGTCGAAATAACATACGTTGAAGCAGAATAGAAACTATGCCCTGTGTACAGGCCTAGATGTCGATCGATGTCGCTAGCTGACGTAGAACAGAACCAGTTCGCTTCACCCCATGTACATGGTCAAAGGACAGCCAGCCAATCCAGTATCTGGTCGACCACAGTAATCCGCCGTAGCCTACCATCATAAGCAGCATACGTTTACAGTGGTTTACTCTATAGCCTCCGTCGTTGCAACGTCTACAGTTAGGTACTGCGTATAAGTTTGTTTATGTAGCCTGCAGTTTAATGGTCGCTTTCTTTCTATGTAACTCCTGCTCGGGCTTATGAGGTCCCTTTCAGCTGAGCTAGCACGATAAGTTAAACTATCGGCCTCGGGCTGCTGTAGCTGTCAAGAAGTTGATACTTACCCTCTATTCACTATAGCCTTTATGTAGCTTGTTGCCTTCAGCTTCATAGCTCATAGAAACCGCCGTCCGGTCTGCCGGGCGTTCCGCTGGTCGATAATGCTCAGTTATGCTGCTGGTCCGTAGGGGTCCTATACTGATCGCATATGATTTTAAAATGTTTAGGCACGATTCGTGCGTTGAAAAACTTAAGCTATATGTATAGGCGTATCAGCAGTGGCGGTTTTAGGCCCGGACCGGGAGGGGGGCACAAGCTCCCAGTTTTGCTCCAGCCCACCATTTTCGTGGTCATCCATGATTTTTTTGCAAAGATAATACAAATATCTGATTTCTTTGCGTTATCAAATTTTAGAAAAGTGCATGGGCAAATTTGCAGCTCTCATTGAATGTCCAAAAACCAAAAGTGCTTCAGCTTCAGGTGGGCTTCGCCCCCTGACCCGGGACCCCCCACCAGGGGCTTTGCCCCTGGACCCCGCTGGGGGCTCCACCCCCAGACCTCCGTTATAGGCTCGCGCTGCCAGTGCGTATCAATTTAACGAATGCATTTAGTTCATATATCGCTTCCGTTTTAACTTTGACTTATTTTAACGAGACACTAACATTTTCTGTTATTACTCTATGACATTTCTTTGTAAACGACATGTTTTTTTGTTTAATTTGAGACATAAGCCTTTACCTGTATGAAGTGTGGCATCGGATTATATTAGCGTCCGTACTTTGACATCAGTACAACGTATAATGGATGTTGACTCACTCATGGATTGGATTGGACATTATTAGCATCGTCGGCCTAAGGCGCATTTGCGACACTCACTGGCAAATATATCAAATCAAAATGATTGCAGATAACGAAAAATCGATACAGATAAACGAACATCACTAGCTTGCATAGATCAGTTCAATAACGCTTGCTGCCTATAAGTGAGCATATTTCTGTCTAGACGACCGCTAGGGCCTATATGTGTGCTGTCAAAGTTATGCAGAAAATATGACTTCAAGAGCAGATGTGCAGAATTTCACGTTACTAGTTTACACACTTTCTTACTCGCGCGTAGTCCAGTCAATCGATAGATCAGTGAAATTATCCATCAATCAGTTAGTCAAAACACACTCACACAACTGTTCCTTTAAGGCCGTATGTTATCTCCTTCTCAATGCTTTCTATCCCCATGCCCAATCCCCTTTCTCCCCAAAAAATTATCTGGCTTCGCCCCTGACATCTGCCTGCCGTCCTGCTGGGGTCACTGTCCCATGTGACGTAGTTTCGTATGTCATTTCATGGCGAGCCACGGACTCAGCTACCTTTCTTTGGCTAAATTCTGCAAATAGCATGCATGCAGTGGATAAGCGTCTCAGTTGTGAGCCTGTGTGCGACGAAAAGTTCACGTCTGATACGATCGAGAGGAAGCATAACACTATAAACACTAAAGAGCTGCATACAAAAAATGTTCTAAGTTCACAGTAGCCTATAAACTAGCATCTAGCATAGCTATCAACATGTCGTTAAAGCGAAGTCGTCTGATTCATTCACAACTGCGAATCAACGAATCTTAGAAACCGAGAGTATTCACGCACTTTATACTCATTTCGCTTAATGCTGTGTTGTCAACGTAATCCGGTTGATTTATTTTCTCGTTTATATTGCAACTGAAAGCGCGCGATGTCATAACCATAACGAGGCAAACCGCTCTATATAAGTGAGATTGAACTCGGCGAAATGTGCAGATACTTCAAGATAGCGTTCGCTTATGGCGATGCTGTGTCGTAGATCTTACATGAACCTTTTATTAGCCTCGGCAGCAGTATGAAGAGAAACAAAATAGATCAGACGTTATGAGTTTTTCAATCAATCAGTCGGTCACAACACACTTAGGCTATACGTGGTAACGTGGCGCCGTGTGCATTGCCAGCGAATCACGCAGATGCTACTCTGAACGACGCTGTACTGGCCTGTAAACTGTTGCATCGTGAGCGTCACCTATCGTCAGCGGATAAAAATACTCGGCGAATAGGTCAGTGGGTAAACCTCGCACATCACAAACTTTTTTGCGCATAGCAGCCGCCGGATACTGTGCGGAGGGAGAGGCGCGTGACTGAGGGTTGACACAGTGCCACCCCCACCACATCAAGACAGAATACTGGGTTTAATAACATGAATAGCAATACGGTAGGTAAATAGGGGTCGTTCATAAATGACGTCACGCTCCGAGGAGGAGAGGGGAGAAGGGGAGAGGGTTACATTATTGTGACTACGTGTGACGTAGGGGAGGGGGGTTAAAGGAAGTGTGACGTCACACACGTCACAGCTGCGGAAAGGCACAATACACAGCCAAATTCATGTTGCCAATTCGTCGTATGTGTCAGAACAAGGAACATTTAGGAGCACTGTGCTTATTTTCACACAATTTTGTGCGTTAAATTGACAGTAGACAATTTTGATAATGGATATAATTTTAGCCAATATATCAGAATTAGGATATGCTGAAACTCATCTTTGTACTCTACACTACAGGCTGCCGGGGGGTTAGACGTTTGTGACGTCATATTTGAAGGGAGTTCAGGGAAGTGTGCCGAAGGGGAGGGGTAAATTTATCCTTAAAATCGCGTGACGTCATTTATGAACGACCTCTTACATAACTTACGTTGTGCCATTTACTGTAAAATAAGAACAGCGTTTACTTTGTCAAGGCTGCTAAAGTACTAAAAAGATGCGTTTCAGCTTGTTTTATTGATCCAGAGTCTAACATCTCGCCGCTAATTCATATTGAAGTGTACCAGCGGCCACATTTACAAAACTGTCTTAAAACATTTTAAAATATCTTTCTACGAACTTGTACGAAGCTTCGAAAATGTGGCCCAGGTCTATTTTTGGTGTAACAAAACAGTCAACAAGAAGAGAAAGGGCGAAAATAAATTGCTTCGGCAGCAGTAGCCTTTACGCAGTGCACGGACTAACTGACCGGTTTGTCAGAACCAACAACATAATGTTGGCTCGACGTCAGATCTTGCGTCATTGCAAGCTCCCAAGGGTGTGTTGGGACGGGGATGCAAAGACGGGCGCCATATGACTTGTAGTTGGGCAGCGCTTTTTCCCGCATTTTACTGAATTTCGTGTTAACTTAAAAATTCGCAATTACTTCATTTTTCTGCGTGTTTGGAACAAGGTGCAAAAGGTAGACAAATTCAAACAAGATCTTGCCTTACGCCATGAGTTCCAGGCGACTCCCACTTATTTTCTGCGACTACATTCCCGATCGCTGCCAACCGTCGCGCGCTTGCTGTTTGCCATTTTCTACTCGTGACGATTTACCGAGAGTGTCTCTCAAAGCCGTCAATTGGCTGTGGTGTTTGCACTCTCCTGTTGCTCTAGTGCTGTCACGTAGTGATTAATTTCCTGCGTGGCCAGTTGTTGGCTGCTGACCGGGCATTGCAGGTAGACCACCTGGGCGCCAGCGCACCTGCTAATTGGCCGGGATTGCATCAGCTGAGAAGGCTGGGTCGATTCATCATCAGCGAGTGACGTGTTAAGAGATTCTCACGCACGCTGACGACTGCCACTGCTCATCACTCGGCACTCTGAATGCGCTATGATTGATCGATAATTCGTCGCATTCAGTCGACGCTCGGCCGCCTATTGCCAGATCTATGCAGACAGCGCAAACCTGCCATGAAATCCGAAGGACGGACGGATTAGCGCCAGGCTTTGGTTGCCGTTGTGCATGCCCGATGCATTGTAATCCAGCTTAATCGCCGGCACAACAACGTCTTCAGTTGCCTCTGATGCGTAGAAATATGATAGCCTATATTTTACGAGAATGGACACAGGTTATGCGATTGAGATGCTGTGATTGAAAAAACGAACAACGAATTGTTGATGAAAAAGTTGATGGTTTGAGAACTGAGAAAGAAACACGCACGCGTAAAATGCAATTCGGTCATTGAATCAGGGAAAATTTTATTGGTGATTTTGGAAAAGGTTTGTCGTGGTCGGCGTTAAAACGCGAAATTATGGTTCTTCCTGCAAAACAGCGAATTCACGGTAAATGTCAAAATTCGTCCTGAGTTCGCGAATAGGTCGTATTAGGCCAACATCGTGGCGTTTGGCGCTGCTTTTATGTGGTTTTGCAGTTCGCGACTCTCCGCCCTGTGTAACAGTTTTGTGGCGCATTCGTTAGCGTAGCGTAGCGTACCGTTTGCTTTAGTATACGTTCGTGATCGAAAACAGTCACGAATATTAGCCGAAATTGTTTGTTAGTTGCGATAAATCATGAGGCAAAAACACGGTCGTGCACGCGGTCTATAGTCCGCCGCCTGTGCGCTATGGCCTATGATATGATATATGCTGCAATATTTTATTCATTGGCGTTTGTTTGGGTGTGCATAGTATAATGGACACGCTTGTGGTGATACTCGAGTGATCGATAGAGATCCATCAGTGTGTACAACGGCACGCAAGCGACGAGATCAGGGTTTGCAACAGATTGTAGCCATCGGCGCTGAGCGATGAACTTCGGCGTCGACGAAGTGCTCGACGGCAACTGCAGTTCTGCCGGTGCTGACGTCGAGCTGGCGGCTGTCTCGATGTCTTGCGACAACGTCACCGCTCGCCCCCCGGGTAACTTGACATCTGGCCGCCTACATGCTGAGGACGTGGACCAGTGTATGTGGTTCCGCTTCGTCGTCAATACGTTGCTGATCGGCTTGCTCTGTCTGTTTGGATTGTTCGGCAACACGCTGTCTCTCTTCGTACTTGAGAGAGACCGGCGCAACCGCGTCGCCGTCTTCTTGCTTCAGGCAAGATGACTTGAAACGCTGTTAAAACCTACTTAGGCCTGGCGCTGTCTGGCACATGTGCAGATTGAAACAGAATAAAATAAATGTACAAAACATCAGTTTATACACTTGTTAACGGCGACATGCAATGAGTGACACATCGAAAACAGCAAAAAATCATAAAAAGGTGATATCACTCAACATCACATCGCTTAACTAATGTGATGTTGAGTGATATCACCTTTTTATAATTTTTGCTGTTTTCGATGTGTCACTCATTGCATGTCGCCGTTAACAAGTGTACAAACTGATGTTTTTGTACGTTTATATTTGCTGTTTTATTACAATAACAGTTTTTATGTTGATGTCAATTATAAACCATCTGCTTTATTGAAACAGAATAAAACAATTGCAGACTGTCGCCGTCGACTCCGTTTGCCATTCGTCACAGAGCAGAACGTGGCGCTAGAAAATTGCAGAGAACTTGTAGGTTTATTTTTATTGCAGGGCTTCGCATGTAATGCAATAAAACTGCAGTGAAGCAAACTGATTTGTTTTTATTTGGGTTTTATTGTAGTTTCATTGCACATTTCCGGACTGTGATAAAAACGAAATTACGACGACCGTCTGCGATTGTTTTGGCTTGTTTATTGCATTTTGTGGCACATGCGTTCGAGCGCCACTACAGTATCAGAACTTGTTTAACCAAGAAATCACTGTGTATCTGCCACTGAATTGTTTTTATAGTTGAGTGATATCTACTTACGTGTATGAATAGCGCGTCATCAGCTAAATTATCGTGTGCGCTGATGACTGTGTGTTTGTGCGATGCAGTCGCTGGCCACGGCAGACAACCTGGTGCTGTGCGTTGCTTTCATTGAGCTGGCGATCGTTCACGGTCTCCTGCCGGTCGTTGGACGTCAGGACGTCAAGCAGGCCAGTGCGCCGTACCTCGTCAAGTACGTCAACCCTCTGGGCTGCATGGTGCAGAGCTCGGCCATCTGGATCACTGTTCTACTGGCCGTCAACCGGTACATTGCCGTCTGTCGGCCGTTCGTCGCGACGCGCTGGCTCAGGATGCGGCGCACACGCCTGCAGGTGCGTGCGTCCACGTGACTTGTCTCTTGATCATACCCACGTAACTGCTGTCGATAGCTCAGTGATCGCTCTCCCAGCTAGCGTTCTAACTCTATAAAGTTCGTGCCGTTGCATTTCTTCTCGGGCCACATTACCATCAAGTTTAACGATAAACGATAGTTTCGGGTCATTTGTGTCACTTGTGTAGTGTTTCAACTTGATCTGTGATTTTTCGACCTCAAAGTATCCACCCTGACCACCATTGATAAATTTTTCTCAACCCTATTGTTTTTTTTTTCGTCATCATCTTTGTGTCATCGGTCTTCTCTTTCACTTCTTTTTCATCGTCTCTTTTCTATCGCACATGATGTGACAAACTATTGATTCCTGCTGCGAGATTTGAAGAAAAATGCGGTAGGGTTGGTTTTGTGAGGTGTGCCACTGCTCCAGCCACTGCACTTTTTCGTCATGCAATATTTTACACGTAGGCCTACACGTGCACAGCAGGCGTCCATGCTGCATTAGTTGAATTAAGCGACCAGACAGATCGACACACTGTAGCCCGACTGCCAAATTGCACATTACCGTTACGACCGTATCCTTCGTGTTTGCTCTGTAGGCCTAGCTGCTTTCGCCATTATTACCACTCTCCTGCTGCGCACGCATAAAGCTTTCGGCTAATTTAGGCGTTGCGGTGGGTATAGGTGTTTTATCGTTATGATGCATACTCTAGCGACTAGCATCATTTGACGCTTTTTACATCTATGTACCGTCGACTAAGAATCTTTATTTTTGCGATAGCTTAAACGATCGATTTTAAGTTAACCGATTTTGCTCATTTTTCAGTTTGTTTATATTCTGAATTAGCTGCAGAAGAACGCACAATCAATTATTTTTCTATCTGATTACGATAAGAAAGACAGACCTGCGATGATGAACAAGACACCGTGCTAATGGTGTTGCTTAAATTATTCATTATTTATTGATCAGTCTAGTACCGCGCTAGTCCGCTACGCCATGCTGACGGACCTGTATAAAAAGTGAAGTTGTTCGATATAAGCCGACCCGATATTAACGCTATGATATACGAGGCTGGTTCGTGTGACTGCCGCTAGGTGCTGGTCGTCGTCATCGTGTCGATAGTGCTGAACGCGCCGCGGTTTTTCCGCGTCACCATCACGACGTCACGTGACGCTGCTCAGTCATTATCAAACGTCACCTGGCTACATCGAGTCGATTACAACTACACACCGCTCGCTCATAACTTCGTCTTCAAGGTGCTTTCTGATGCACGCACAGTAGAAGACTTTGACAGTATATGCAGCATAAGCTGTATGCTACGTTTACACTATGTTCCCGGCGGCCACGGCAGCCCCGTTTGCCAGAAACGTAGCGCGCCGTGGGATTTTCGTCATTTTCCCTTCCGTCTTCGAGTTTTGTTACGTCTTGTTAAGTTTTCTCACTGTACATTACGGTATCCGTGACGGACCGTTAAGGGAAACGGGCTGCCGAATCCCGGAGGCTCAAGGGCGCACTACGGTAGTGCGCCGTTCGGCCCGCGGGCTACCACGGATGCCAGTACGTTTCGTCCCGGCCGCTCACGTTCTACTGCGATTCCTCACGTTTCGCACGTTCTGGTCAAGTTCTCACACGTTGTTCACGTTCTGTTAAGGCTTTCTACGGATGAAACGTGGGCGCCGGGAAGCTTTGGAGCACGTTTGTGCCTACGGTATAAAAAGAAGGCCTTCCAAGCAACAGCAGTCACTGTGTCCCGAGACTGTGACGAAACAACATCATGAATGCCGAAGATATATCAAAGATTTTGTGTTTGCATGTTTGCTTGGTTGGTGCACACATCCAGTCTTTGCGTCAGCAAGACGAAGGCCAGCAGCAGTTCCACGGAGTGCGGCAGGTAAGAAGAAAACGAAAAAGGCGAATGAGAAAGCCAAAATCCATGTGGGTGAGCGAATGGTTATCGGCAGACAGAAGGCAGTAGCTGGGCCACTACTCAACACTTCTCATCAGAGAGCTTCGCACCGAAGACGTCAGGTGCGTCTTCTTCAGCTTCCTCTGCCTCAGATTTAAATTCCTCCATTTCGGGGATTGGGACAGCAGCAGCAGCACGTTCCTCTTCTGGCGGCGGTGGATCATTACGCTGCTCTTGCTGTTCTACTGCTGGGGTGGCGCAGGACGGAAGCCCTTCGTACGACTTGACTTCTTCGGTGGCATAGCTTCACGATCTTGATCTGTTGATCGCCTCACAGCTCAAACGCGAATAAAATTTCTCTGCCGGGTTCTGCTTTTATACTCCGTTCCAGACCGTGCGCGCCGTGTCAGACCGTAATAGAACGCAGCGCGCCGTATGAGGCCGGGCCGCAAACCGTCACAAACCGAAACGCGCCGTGACAAAACGCGACGAAACGCACAGCAACCGTGAAGCAACCGTAACAAAACGCGCACTAAACGTGGAAGAACGTGACAAAACGTGAAAGAACCGTGAGATGCCGTGGAATACATGTGCTTCCTGTCTCACTATATACGGACCTCCTCCAAGTTTTGTTACTGTTTGTTACGTACTCTCACGTTC
>Ga0209671_1004137_pt1 | contig 14247 bp, 11 predicted proteins | sample WorMetHERISLAND2_2_FD_187401 | JGI IMG/M metagenome (GOLD analysis project Ga0209671, IMG submission 187401) | Marine gutless worms symbiont microbial communities from Max Planck institute for Marine Microbiology, Germany - Olavius geniculatus... | ecosystem: Host-associated > Annelida >... | reverse complement strand
TATGTCGTCCAGCGTTGTTTCCAGGTCTGCGTAGAATTGTTCCACCTGTTCGTCTGTACCGTCTGACGTGGGTGCATATACCTGAACGACAGACATGTTAAACGGTCGTGCCTGGAATCTTGCAACTATAATCCTGTCACTTACTGGTTTATAACCAAGTAGTATAAGAAGTCGCCAGCACCTTATTCAATAGTACCATCGCCGACCCCTTACGACTTACCGTATAGCCACAATACATTCCATTCTTGCTCAGCCACAGCTGAGACAACAGAGCACAGAGTGCACAATTGAAACAGGGCCAAAAAGCAATGTGAGTCGACGACACACACACACCGCGCCGCCTGCAGCAGGCCAAGCACAAAGCGCATGCATGCTTAGTGCATCCAGCTATATAGGCCTATAGAGAGACAAAAGAACAGACTGGACTGTCTCTGCAAACTGTTTGCAGCGACAGTAGACTCTCGATTGTGCATCCATCCAGACAAACAGACAAACAGACAGAAAGGACATATGAGCAGAAAACAGAATGGCTTATAGTGCCAGTGCGCTTGCCAGTTAATAGCTGGCACTGGTAGATAATGCGTTACCTGGAATGGTCATTTGAAACGGTTCAACATCAGGTGCAGTGTCGTTCCTGTACCAGACTTTCACAGAGAACTGACCACTAGTGTTAAACAGCTCCACAAGAACAGAGGAATCGTACGGTGGATAAATATTGTTGAATATTCCCAGCGCGCTCAGAAATCCAACTACTGTTGAATCATGCTGAGGAAATGCAGACAAGCACAGCTAAGCACAATTGTGTTTGCACTACAGTCACTCTATAATTCCCCAGCTCTTCGCAGCACTCTAACCCATGCTGTGGACCTTATCGACAACAACAGAATAACAGAATGTAACAGCAGCAACAGTACAGTAACGCAACAAATTTGCCAAAAAAATATATCATGATGCTAAGTCACTAGTATTTTCTTAAATACAAAGTTGACAAGAATTTTCACTTCAAATTTTTTCCAACAATTCCCTGACTTTTGGTCAATTTCCCCAAATCCCCCGACATCTGTCAAAATCCCAGACCGTGACACTAATGAAAGTTTTCAACATCAGTATTTGATGTGTCAAATGAAAGGTCAGAATATGAACATTGTTATAGAAATGTAAGGTGGAGCTGATGCAAGACAGATAAAAACAATGACAATGTCAACTGGCAGGTCATTCCGTATGTTGACAATAAGCAGAGAGGCTGATTTCCCAAACGACAAAATAACAGTCAAGCCTCCGACGAGTGGGGAATAAAAAACAGCATAAATTCTTCATCAAAACCATGTTCAGATCTAACTTAAAATCATTCACAAACGATCTAAACTCAATACTATAATATACCGCAGAATATATGAATGCTTTCTGCTGTGAACTCATCTTGCCATCTCGTTTGTCTTTCATGTTCTTAACTACTTGTCCTAACAATGGACCTAAACATAACAGCAGCAGAATGGGTTAACTACTGGCAAACTTGAAATAGTATTATCACACCTCAATTAATTATTAAACAGTTTCCCACTAGCAGAATGCGATAGTTATCAGTTATCTTCAGTGCTCTGGCTCTGTAGACTAGCCTACACAAAGGCATCCAGTGGTAAACAGTTCAACTCTAACAGCCACAAAAAGCCCAGCTTCGCTAGAATGGAGCCGACCTTACTGGTTGTCACTGACCTTGAAGGTCATCCAAGGTCGGTGAACTTTGTATAATATGAAAGCCAATATGCGACTTCCTATTAGTGATCAATAGCAACTTAAACCTTATCTCGCACTGTTTAGCCGCAATAGTGCGTAACGGCCTTCAAGATCATCCAAGGTCAATGATTTCCATCTAATCTGAAAGGGTGTATGCCACTTCCTATTAGTGTCTAATAGTAACCTAGGCTCACCTCTCACCATTTCCAAGATATGGCAAGTTTTCCGTTGGAAAAACGCACATTTTTCCTGCCCTACATACATTCAACCCCCAATTTGAAAATGTTCCCCTTGCAGCCGATGGCTGAAATTTTGCACACCAAGTTTAACACCCATAGCTAATTATTCATTAAAAAGTTTCCCCTATGCTCTACCCCTTAACCAGGGTACATCTGTTATGAACAGAGAGACGGACAAATGAATGACATCTCGTAGCAAAGGGCGGGACCTTCAAGGTTACAGCTTTTTAACGGTTGACCTAAAAAGTGACCAGAGAATAATTTGCTATATTAACACAGCTGCAGTTGTCAAGTGTGTCTTTTTAAAAGGGGTGCCCCTATTTCCGCCCCCCGTTCGAAAGAACCCTGTTGCCCAGCGGCATGAAATTTTGTCTTGAAATATTAGGGACCCTAGGCTATCGGATGGTGAAAACCCAAAGTCTCTAATAATATAATAATACACACCTCCAACTAGTCTCCTCATTATTGGCTTACTGCTTGCTAGAACGGTAAGAATATTCGACAGTGTTTGAAGTTTGTCATAAGTTGTCTGACCATCCCACACTACATTTGTCCAGCTTGGCAATGACAGGTTATGCGTCTTCTATCAATTACAATACAACAAACTGCCTCTCATGTTATGTCATTACTAACAAAATAATGTTCAGTTTGTAAAACTTGGATATATATGGTGAAGTACAAAGTACACAAATTATCCACTTTCAAATATGCACTAATATGCAAATTCAAGACTTTCAGCACTCTGTTTTCGATCAAAACAAACTGTTAACATGGATTTCTTTTTAGATGGCATGCTCTGCTTTTCAACATTAAAGTGACATTCAAACATAATCGCTGCTTATTTATGACAAAGACATCTTCTTTATCTAATTTAAAAATACAGCTTAGCCAAATTCATATTTTGCTAAACGAAGTTTTACGCTACATAACTGAGATGCAACAACAACCACAACAACAACTAGTGGCAAAAAATACAACTGAAAATATAATTAAATGATAATATTAATTGAGACTCACCTCACAGAAAAGTGGGTCAGCAATGTCTACTATGTTCATAAGATTGACAGTTGGTATACCACTCATTCTATTCAAAAACTTATAGAATTCCTGCATAACAACAGCAAACTCTGCATTTATAAACATATCAAAATTCAGCAATTGGCTACCATACATACAGGGTGTGCCAAAAAATGACCCAATTTGTTTTGTCAGAACTTCATAAAATCTCCACCAAATTTCATAATTTTTGGCATACAGATAGCCAAGACGATAGAATTATGTAAGGTACATTCAATGTCCACCTCAGGTAATGTATGTCAATGCACAACCATGTAAAATGTCGATGCTCCAAATTGTTACATTACGTGGTGAGTATCAGTATCAGATTGCTCACATTTTTATTATCAATTTGACAGACAGTGCCATGTGATATAATAACTTTATGGTATTGTGTTTTACGCTGAAAATAGCAGACAACAAAATAACTGATTGATGAGCTTAAAACTCATTATATCCACGAATGAGTGCTGTGCATTTTGATCTGTTGATTATTAATGCCGACGTAAGCTGTGGTATCATGCCTAAGCCATTGCATACACTTTAACCATAAATGCTGATAATTTAAAAGCAAGTTAATACATAGACTTATAATTCTGCTGAATAAATCACATTTTAGCTTACTGTGTTTTTAATTAAGTCATTAGAACTTTTACTTAAGAGCATCTGCGTTTTACATGGTAGTGCATTGACATAAATTATGTGAGGTGGACAATGAGTATACCTTACATGATTTAATCACCTTGGCTATCTGTGTGCCAAAGATTATCAAATTTGGTGAAGATATGACGAAGTTCTGACAAAAACAAGCAGAGACTTTTTTGGCACACCCTGTATATAAATGTACATAAAGCCTATAGAGTGGCAATGATCACCAGTTTACACTACCAGACCAAGAGGACAGGGCTATTGCACTGAACAGTATACCTGTTAACGCCCCAGCTTTTGTTGTACTCATTTCACCTACCCACAGAGGGATGGCCAGGCTGAGTTTACCTGAATGTCTGATTACATACAGAGATGGTTTACCCATCTGCAGACAGTCACCCATTCAATATAAAGTACTATTCAATATAACGTACACCGTGGGCTATAAAAAATGAGGCACTTTACTTTTGTCAATATCTTCACCGATTATTGACCAATTTGCAAAATTCTTTCACTGGCACTACCTTGTGAAATATAAATGTAAGCAAAAACTAACGATAATAATCAAAATTTAGGTAAATAAAAAACACTTCAGACCAACATTGCTATGAATGATCTGTATGATGCTAGAATGTGTTAGACCCACACAGTTAAGTGTCATACAGACCATTCACTGCAATGTTGGTCTGAAGTGTTTTCTGCAATCTTACCAAAATGTTTGTTTGTTATTATCATTATGTATGCATATTTCATTGATATTTCACAAGGTAGTGTAGAAACGAATCTATGGTGTGGTGAGATATGTAATAACCACGTTATTGCAAATTGTCTGCAGAGTGTGCCAGTGAAAGAATTTTGAAAATCAATCAATAATTGGCAAAGATATAGACAAAAGTAAAGTGCCACGTTTTTTTGGTCCACCTTGTACTACACAGTTTTGACATTGACGCTATCAATGACTTTACCAACTAAGACAAATGACCATCTGTACTTCACATTAATTACAAACATTTTTAAATATTTACATATATATTTATAATAAAAAAGCAAGTTTAAAAATTAATATGTTACTCAGTCAGCTATGAGTCAACCTTGATCAGGTACACACATATGAACTTGACTTTTGTTTAACCAAGCAAATGTTCAATGTTCCTATGGGTTAAGTCACTGCTCCAAAAAATTTCTGGTTTTGGTTATGGCAATTACATGCTGGATGGCTTCCTGTCAGCAACTAACACCATCAATTTAGTGAAGAATGAGACACCGTAATACCAGAGCACACTATGCAAAATAATGCAAAATCAGTAGTATGAGAACTGGCTTTGGCACAAAAACTCAGTATATCACACTATGTAGTCAGTAAAGTGCAAATACATAGCAGATCTAACATAGAAACAATCTATGCCAATACAAGTTCAACACACATTCAGAGTTAGCAGGGCAAACATCACACAAATTATCGTATTTATCATGGAGTAAAAACATTTCATCACGAAATCATTTTGCTTGCAGTTAGTAGCCCTACAAGTCATGTAGCAGTTTACATAACACTAAACTTATGCAAAAATTATTTACACTAATCATTTTGATACATTCAAGCAGATGAATAATGAATGCAAAAAGCAGCAGTCATTTCTCTAAAAACTACATGTGCATCAGTAAAAATCTTACTACCTTATTGTGCTGCTCCATTTTTTGGACTGGGTCACTTTCATAGACTTCCATTAGTGTTATGTAAAACCTGAGACATCCTTCATCCGCTTTCAACAACTGCATGATATGCAATAAATATGCATGAAAATCATGTGTATAAAAATAACAATAGACAATAATCAAAATTTTGTGTCCTGTCCTCCAATAGATAGCATTATGAAATTGATGACTGTCTGGAGGATAACAGGAAAAGATTATTAGAACTGCCACTATCGATACATATGCACAATTATAATCGGCAGTTCTTAAAATTTTAGGTTTACATCGTTTTTATGTTTTGTGTTTCATAAAGGTTAAACATTACGTAAAGGCTAAACTTTTTGTTTCATTATTTTGTGTATGTGCAATTTTGCCTGAAAAGGCCGTCCCCGAAATGACCTATACAGTGTCGAGTGGGATGTTAAACCCTACTCACTCACTCACTCACTCTGCATTACTGTCTGACTCAAACTAACATGAGAAAATATGTCTGTCTAGTCAAAAATAATGCATTGTTTCTCACAGTAGCCAATTTGTAATTACTATTAGCCTTACCATTCAAATGACATGATCAAAATTCTGGCATTTTCAGGAGTTTTCAGTACCTATTTCATGACGTATTATACAAAAATCATTAGATAAAGTTTATAAAATGGCACCATTCCATTAATTCTTAAAATTAAAAAAATCTAAAATATACGTTTTATAGGGAATTTAATTCTAAGCATATGCGGATTTTTTTTATGATGACATGATGCATATTGTGTCATCATCTGTTAGTAGATCAGTCTATTTGTGTATTATTTTATCCACTGATAATCTATCATAAAATGCAAGCGACAAAGAGCTTAAGAGTGAAAAAAAGACAAATAAACTTAACAAGGTAATATCAATTCTTTGAATTTTAAACGTTGATATTTCATTTTCAACATATCATCCAAGTTCATTCAAACATTTGCTTGGCAATCTTTGAAATTAGAAAAAATTCAACTATGCATATTGCCACAAATTACACATGCAAACTCACATGGTCTGAATGTTTTGGCACTGTATGCACAGGAATTGGCTGCCACAAAAGATCTTCATTCCACACTTGAGAACCTTGTGGCGGAAACATACCAGCCAGGTTGCAGTATGCACTCATCAGTGTTCGGTCATAGTCAGTACTTCGCACATACACCTAAATATATGCACATTTAACAGACATACAATGCATTAGGCTTATGAGGTAACACGGTTTATAGCAGCTACTGCAAATAATGTGACATCAATAGAAAGCTTCAGTTGTTGGCAATCCACCCTTGTCAACTCGGAATTCTACTTTACATAGTAAATGTGATAAACTGTCAAGAGAGTAGAGGTGGTTGATATGGCTAATAACAAATCCAATTCGATTCAATCCAAAAAAATTTTGATTCGATTCAATTCACTGGCCACAGCACCGTAGCAAGTGATAATGTTGGTCGAGGGAGGGGGCAGTTGTGAACCCTAAATTTTTGACTGTCAAAAAACTGTCAAATATTTTCTCTTATTTTACAGTTCACTTGCTACAGAAATTACTCACAAACTTACTTACTGTGACAACAATTTAACTATCATACTGTTTACTATATAAATAATAAATTGCTAAATACAAATGACTCAAACATTACACATCTCACATAAACATACAACATGAGTCACAAAAAGCCGACATAAAAACTTCACATCTAAAAAAGCTAATGCTGTATTCGAACGCTTACTTGATGGCGATCATAGAATTTGCTCAGAAGTTTGTATGGCTGTCCTTCAATATAGCGTTTACGAAAGTACTGGCCTAGTGCATACTGCTGCTTCATGCCTTTCTGCAATAACCATCTAATTCACAATTTAATTTAAACAGCACATTCATATACTACCGGCCACGCTACAAGAAGACAAAGTTGTAATAGCTGTTCATGGTAATTATAACTAAAACCTTCCAGTCATTTGCCACATAGTTAACAGAGCCTTAGGCAGCGTTCACATAGACACGAGTAAAAGTATGAGTCTGAGTCTCCATCTATGGCCCGCAGAACCTTCACTTGTATGAGTGGAATGTTCACGGTCACTTGTACAAACACATAACTCAATGTGTGTCGGCAACATTAAATTAAATCAAACTGAAAAAATGTTTCGCCATTAAAACAACAATATTCCACCACATCGCTAATAATTTTACTAACCACACACCTCTAATAATGAACAATTTTACACTGACGTCAGTGCTGATGTCAAATATGCACCATAGCTTATATAAATTATATTAACACTATTTACGTGTAGTTTACTTCGCATAGGTTAGACAAAAACACGACCTGCACAAAAACTACTCATACAAGTAAAATTTACAGGTAACACGTACTCGTATGTATGTGCACGGCCACCATTAAAATACACGCAAACATGTTTGCCAGAAATCGTATACAGAAACCCAGACAGTGCCAAGCTCGTACTCGTGTCTATGTGAATGCAGCCTTACACATATATGCATACCTACATAATCATCAAACAACATGCAAATAATGTAGCACTGAGATAAGTTACATTCATACAACGTTGTCCATGCCTTTGACCAGATAACTGTCACGGCAGTGCAGAATTTTTCGAGAAAACTGCCACGTGAAGTTTCCCAACTTTTTGCTGGTCTTATAGTGACCAACAGTGTCTTATTGTGTTGACCACTACGTGACTTCACAGACTTGTGCTATGTTAAAGTACATTCGTTCATCATCATCATCAACATCAACTGATCCAACTACTCCCATAACTGAATGCATACAATACTACTATACTAGTGATGTCGAACAGATCTGTGGCTACTATAAGCCGCAACAGATAAAAGAGGTGTGATGACAGACACATCTTGTAGGTGTTGAATATTCAGTAGTTAGATTAAAACTTTAAAAACAAAAAACAAACGTACTGTTGTAAGTTGACGTAATCCCTGATGCCATATGGACACTTTGTGTGGGTCTGCTGGATAAGACTTAAGTGGACTTCTGTCCCCATGTCTGTACAGCTACGCATGCACATTACCTCACGGTAGCATTAAAAACAACATATAGCACCACTAAGAATCAGTGTCCAAGAGTTTTGAAGTGGCAGGCAATGAATATGCCATTAATATTTTATTCATAAGCAATAATTAATCTTTCACAAGGTTGAGGCGATTTAAATTAAGTGATTTAAATCACTGATTTAAATCAATTTAAATCATGATTGAAATCAACAATAAAAATCACAATATAAATCAATGAATACAAAACTACAAATTTTTGTGTAAATGTGATAGCTGTTTTCAGTTTGCAATCTATTATTAGTATTTAGTGCACTGTAGTGCTTGCTAACTCAATTTATTTTGTTGACTAAATTAATATTTGGTTATATCTTAACTAGTAAGTAAGTTTAACCTGATAAAATTTACCAAAGTTGACATTGCCAATTACTTGGCCTTGAATCTTGTTAATTGCTCATGTTTTGGTACGGTATTTACTTTCAGCAATCAGCATGCTTACAGGTATTAGAAATGTTATGGCCTTCATCATTGTCTACTATTGGCCTTAAAAAGTCTGACAAATTGCAGCCCCATAAATATTTACAAACATTAGAATGCATCACCAGGTTAAAATTGTGAATAGTTTTTTGCCAAGCAGCTATAAAAAAATAACACATGTAACCCATGTAAATATGTTCTGTGTAACGAGGTATCTTTCCCACACTATGTAGCCTAGCAGCTGCGTTTCAGCGTTTGACGCTCTTGTTGTCACTATGATGTCACGCCTCTGCACGCGCACGCAACTACATAGTTCAAAGCCAATTACTGTCATCCACAAACCAACAGATAAAGATAACACATTGGTTATCACAGATAGCATAAAATGGTGCAAAAATCTAATAAAAATTTTTAAAAATTGATTTAAATCAAAAAAATCTAAATAAAAAAATTGATGCTTTCGATTTTTATTTAAAAAATCGTGATTTTTATCAACCCTGATCTTTCACTATCTAATTTGTAAATGAAAGACTGCTGTTCAACGATCAAAATCCCATTTGCAAGTAACCTTAAACAAGCTGCTAACCGAAACTAACTAACCCACTGTGCTATCTGGCCAACTCAACCCCCTATCCTTAGCGGAATAAAACAGGATTGGCAGCTTATGCACTACAAGATGAAAGCCAATGAAACTGAAATTGTGGTATGTCTGCTGGCTGCATAACTAGTCTAGCTATTCATCCATATGGGAAACAGAAGCCAAATAAATGCACTGTGGAATTTGTGGTATTCTTGGCTTATCCTAATCACCGTCTATCTCTAAGACTGAAAAGCAGTTTTAATCACGAGATGCATAAACGAGACTTTTTACTGCTGAACCAGTACTGAAAAAAAACATAGCTAAATCAAAATGTGCATGTGCACTGAGCTAATTGGTCATGAATTGCCACAAACAAATGATTGACAGATAGATGCCATTTTCTATATATTACACAGTTACTGTTATAACATTTATTTCATCTTTCAACCAATGGACTGGTGAATCTCATATGTCACGTGGTCACACGCACAACTACCGAACGGTATGTAGGTATAGAGCAGCTGTTTTCCGTTCAGTAAATTACTCACAATATGAGTCAAGATCAAATCACGCGGTGTTTCCGATTTATTTGCAAATACAACAGCTATCGATACAACGCACAAGCAAGAAATAACTGATTTTATCCGCATCATCTCGTATTGTAAACAAACACGCCCTCCTCCACAAAAAGTATTTATTCAAGAACACCACAGACCTGTGGTAACAAATAAATTAATCAAGATAATTCCCATTTCAGCAAGATAGCAGTAAATTTCAGCCAGTTCCTCCCACAGCCACAATGTGAAATGCAGATAGAATCCAGCCAAATACAACTAAACCATAATGGCTAAGAATAGTACATCACAGTCTGAACGGTAGTTCAAGCCATGTGTTAACGGCGACTTCTCTTTCTTATGGGAAAGCCAAAAATTCGACCCCCACAGAATCAAAACCATTGAACTGATTGAGATAAAATTTGGCACGGTTGATAACGTCGACGAGATGACCCCTCATGCAAAATTTCATGTAAATCTGCACAAGGGGGCTTCTCGGCAAATAGGTGAAATATACGCAAAAATTTTTGTAGCTATATGCCTTTTTTCAGAAACTCACCTACAAGTCAGACCCTTCGGCGGATTTTTACGTGCGATGGCTCAAACGACGCGGTCTCGCGCAAGGATGTGCCTTTTGGGAATTAAAAAATTTGAAATTAATATTTAGCGCATTTATTCAAAAAAAAATCCAAAAAATTACAATATAGCCCATGGTTATAACCTGCCTTGTGTAAGAAATATCTGCGAGATTTTTGCGTCTATAGGGGTTTTTCGGGGATGGGCCATTGAATGCTGCCAATCGCATTTTCCCCAGACCAACCCCCGTTGCCATGGCAATGAAATTTGGGACAAAATTGGCTATAACTCGCCTTGTGTAAAAGACATCTCGGAGATTTTTGCGTCTATAGGGGGTTTTCGGGGATGAGTCATTAAATGCTGCCAATCGAATTTTACCCCGACTGACCCTTGTTGCAATGGAAACGAAATTTGGGATAAAACTCGACATATGTGCCAGATATCTCCGAGATTCTTGCATCTAACAAGGGGTTTTGAGGGTGAAGGGAACCATGCCCCAGTTGGGGCGTAGGCGGGGTGCTCGTCTCCCACTCATTTTGAGGGTGGAGCAAATAAATAATTTTAGTAACTCTACCATGGTTGACTTTCATTGCCTTGGCAATGAAATTTGTAGAAATTTTGCCAAAAATTGGCTAGAACTCGGTTAACTACGAGATGACCTCAGACTTTAGTTTGACTCGACTTTATAGACGTTTGTGGTTGGCCATTTTATGCAACGGTCCAACAATATGCCACTAACCCTAGAAGTCTGGAGTACAAAGTAAGCCAGAAGCAGAAGACTTGTTATAAACAGGTACAAAAATTTAGACATATTAGTAAGCAAAATTATGCAATTCTGTCAGCGCCGACAGCAGCATTATGCAGGTTGCCTCCCCTTTGCCCCTTTAATAAACCAATGTACCACAGCATGGCTATGTATGCTGTGACTGTAGGCCTACCTAGTGACATAATGAGGAACATATTCGGATTTGTTTCAGTTCCAAAACACAGCTAAAATTTAAGTAATTTACTTTTTGCTAAACTGTTCAACTAAAAAGAGTTTCTTTTAATCTATACACAGTAAAAACTTTCATGTTTCTAATTTTCTCCTCTTACTGTTTATCTGAAGCAAATATCACACTAAATCAGATGGAACCACAAAAAGGCCAGTTGACAGTAAATTGTAATCGATCCACTGCTGTTTGATTTGTGCATCTTTTACTAACAAAATCAGTCAACTGTGTGAGGATCAACAAAACCACTGCGAACCGAAGACCAGACTCCAACATGCTCAAATACATTGGGCTGCATCAGATACCCCGACGTCGTGAATGTCCACAAGGCCTCATCCTTGTGATAAGTTTCATTGCAGGACGTACGTTCGAGGTATGCAGCCAGATCGCATGCAGTTTGAGACGTGTATAGAATTGCCTGTGTGCAGCAGAATTTGTTGGAGACTAGATAATGTGCATAAGGTGCAAGCAGTCTTCGCCAGCTGTGCATATGTACACGACCGATGCACAGTGCTATGAGGCCACAATAGATGCAACAGTGAATCCATGACAGGCGACCACGTGCTAAACTTCTGACATCAGTACGCCACAGTCGCCACCTGGTGGCGAGATATAGACAACTTCCAAGGACAACTGCAGCAGCAATCAGTTGTGGTAGTCGTTCGGACTCCAGGCTCATATAGCTGTCACAACAAAACATCATCATGTTATGATCTCCTAGCAAAATTACTGCTACTAACGCCGTAACTAACAACTCAATTTGTTTTCATTGATGCAAAGCCAACACAAGTGCAGTTTTGAAATAACAAAACTAACTGATTAAAAAAGTGCTGTAAAACAAGTAAAACTATCCAACAAAGCATGCATGCAATTGAGGCCAAATATCTCTTTAAATTTAGTTGCTAACTAAAAATATGACTATTATTATTACTAGGCCATTATTAATTACTACAATTATTCAGTACTACTGTTGCTAAAATTAGTGAACTACTATAAATACCACAAAAATTCTAAAGTAAATCAGAATGAAGGAATGGGCAAAAATGATGTGCAGCATTAATTCATGAATCCCAGGAACAGTTTAGAATCTTAACATAAAGTGCCCTCTAATGGCCACTATGATTTTAACAGCAAATGAGTATGTAACTAAGCCATTCATAGTAAGTACAGTACAGATGATGCTCAGTACAAAGCTGAAGAAACTAATTTAACTGTGTAAAAACAACTTGCAGCTCATTGACTAAAGACAGCAACGAAATGCAGAGCATACCCTTGTAGATGAACTGGGTGGTATAGTTTAACGTAGAAGCGTTCTCCAACTATGTGGCTATCAGGTCTGCTTGTCCATTGGCCAGTTACCAGTCTTGATATAACAGACAGACTTTCAGCCACTGGCAAGGCGTCATCCTCCACAATCAGCACAAACTTTGCATCATGAGCTGCTTGCCGCAAGCAGAATATGTAGTCACGTTTTTCCTTTTCAAATCTATGGCAACATCAATCAGTCAACATAGTAATAATTATGCAGTGCTGGATGTATGAAAAAAATAAGTGCCTGTCCTATCACTGTCCTATCAAAAGAAATAAGTTCAAAATCAGTAAAAAGTAACAAGTTCACTAAAAAAACCTTACTTTATGCTAAGCTGTCAAAGATGTTTAGCAACTATCCCCATTTTAATGACTATTTTCAGTTTAATAATAGAATAGTTAAAACCAACCATTTAACTGTTTTAACCACGTAGATAAACAGGCATTGTAAAACGTGCATATTTTGTCTGAACAAATGTAAACTCATCCGAAATTACTGTATGAGAACAAGCAAACAATTGACCTCCAAGCCAATATGTCGTGAAATGGTCCAAACGTAAAGCCACTATCCAAGTGTGGATCACGGACAAGCTGGACTAGATGGCTAACTGATTGCTCTTCGGCTGTAACGTGGTCCCCAACACTACAGACTAATAGTTGATAAAGCACCTGATTAGACTGTCTGCGTTTACCAATCAGTGTCAAGAAACGAGCAACGTTCTGTGTTAGGTAACATGGAGCATACTTCGCACCATTGCTCACCACACTGTCCCGTCCAGCGCTGATAATTACCACTGACACAGTAACTGCTGCTCTAGCATCAACACTAACATGTTTTATATTCTGCATGAAATTCACACTACCCTTTGTCTGAGTTTTTGGTTGAAATTTCACTGGCAAAGTGGAAATGTTTGTTAAAACCAAGTGACTCTGTTGATGTTTGAAAAACCTGTTAGCAAAATCAACTCGTTCAGTATTCTTTACAATCAGATCAATCAGCATATCAACATCCATCTGAAGTGCTGAATCTGGCTTCACAACAGCAATAATGTTTGTGAGCAGCTGATAGTAGACAGAATGATGCAATGGCAAAAGAAAGCAAATCACAGGTAGAACAATGACAAATGTCAAGAGATATAAACAAATAGCTAATAGCGAACAATTTGTGTTCGGCATTCCGAAACATACAGTATGCCACCGATGATACCACACTGCCACAGAACTGGTACTGATCACCACCTAGAGCACACACATTGCTCACAATGTTAACATCAGTCACATTGTGAGCAATGTGTGTGCTCTAGGTGGTGATCAGTACCAGTTCTGTGGCAGTGTGGTATCATCGGTGGCATAC
>Ga0209671_1004136_pt1 | contig 14247 bp, 12 predicted proteins | sample WorMetHERISLAND2_2_FD_187401 | JGI IMG/M metagenome (GOLD analysis project Ga0209671, IMG submission 187401) | Marine gutless worms symbiont microbial communities from Max Planck institute for Marine Microbiology, Germany - Olavius geniculatus... | ecosystem: Host-associated > Annelida >... | reverse complement strand
GCCGTACACAACTGCTGATACGATTTTTGGCATTCTGTCCTTAAAATAGGAAATAGTAAATAAGTAAGCAAAAATGATTTACAAAGTGTCAAAGTATAGTAAGTACAGAATGCAGATTGGAAATTGGATGCGAACAAAAGACGCACGTCAGCATACCCACAGCTTGAAGTAGAAAAATAAGTGCCGGGAATGGGAACGGTCACAGTGTAGTCGAAGATTGAACACAGCACATTAAATATACAATGTGAATCTTATGGTTAGAGAAGGACACTACTTTTTTGTGGTAGCAGTACTATACTACTAGCAGTGATGTGCAGCAGCAGCAGCGGCAGTAGTAGTAGTAGTATTAGTAGCAGTAGTAATAGTAGTGTGTACTAGTTACCTGAGGACTCATTCTCGGCAGACCAGTTAGACTCATCACTGTCCTCCTCACTACTCTCCTCCTCTGAACCAGCATCAGAAGGTTCGTAGACCTCATCTTCCTCGTCTTCGTCATCTTCATCACCCTCCTCGTCCTGACAAGTCAATAACGTGCAGATATTATTAGCACTGGAACAGATCAATAATGTTCAGATCCAGCAACAAGATGCATGTGAATGGGTGTACAAAATAACATGTAAAAACTGCAACAAAACCTACAGTGGGGAAAACACAGAGCTTTTGGGGTATGGCTGTAGGTACAACAACAAGAAGATGATGTGAGAGCGTACACTCGAAGCATCAGTAAATCCGCCGCAACAGAGCAAAACAAGTCTGCAGTCACAAACAAGCCATTTCTCTCAACCACGTCATATACTAGCACCGGGCCAAGGTGATCAACAGAAAAAGCAACAGGATGGACCGATAGATCAGGGAAGCGATACAAATCGTGGAGGAACAAGACAAGTCGATGAAACGTGACGAGGGTTCCTATCAACTTCCACACATCTATGATTGCTTACTGTCTGCCGCAGTGACACCTGGTGGACGGTCATTTCAAAGGCAGCAGAGAACGTCAACAACAATCTTAAAAGAGGTTGTAAAACCGTTGTATTATCGATGAATCTACATAACTTAATAAGTTACTGTTTCAACCTAAAAGTCTATTCAAAGAAAATGTTCAGATGCAGCCTGATCTAGATTTACTGATACAAGATCCAGTTCGTCCGAATCCCGAAAAGCCACCACATATCCATCCAGTACACGCCTAGTGTCAGTTACACACTGTGTCGCAAAAAGGGAGCCCAACATTATCAATTACAACTTGAAAACGGGATTACCAGATTTTAATAATTTTTGACCGTACAAATATTCCTGACACAACTGCCATCAAACAAATATTCAAATCACCAAACATGTGCTTCGACACTACCTGAGAAAAACGGAACACAAAATGGGCATTAAAATAAACAAAAACATCCCTGACATTATCGACTGTAACTTGGAGAAATATTATCAAATTTTAATGCTTTTTGGCAAGAATATTCATGACACAACAAGCCATCAAATAGCCATACAAGTTCCCATCTCATCAAACGTCTGTTTCAGCACTAGCCGAGGAAAATGGAGTAAGAAAAACAAAAAACATGGATAAATTTTGTTTCTCCATTTACGTGACCCCCAATAGTCCAGACCTTAGTGACATGAGCATCAGCCTATTCATCCTATTATCATCAACCTAATAATATAACGTTTCCCTAAGTGACTGTCATAAAACGCCACATTTCGCCCTTTTCCTTTGTCCGTGCTACAACAACAACAACAACTACTAATATTACAGTTACTTACATCACTCTCAGGGTTAAGGAAAGACCAGCCTCCATTGTCAAAAAATCCCTCTGGGTCATCCGTGATTGCTTTCATAACCTTCGGCCAGTTCAGACTCTGAATGCCCTCACCGTACCGGATGTCACACGAACTAAACGCACACAGGCATAAATATTGATCCAAATAAAGACACAAATATGTATTTATTCAAACAAACACTGCCTATCTCTAGCAAAACGTCTCCAGCTGTATAACCTTTGGCCAATTCTGTCAGACACACTGTAACAAATGATGCATAAACTAAAAATGCAAGCACACAGAGTTCAATACAGTTGCCATACTATTTTGTGAAATGCAGAAGTCGTAGTTTGGATGTTTACAACACGAGCTTCATACTGGGTAGCACATGCATCGGCTCAGCAGACCACAAAATGATTGATAATCTGTTCCTTATTTAACATTAATCATATCACAGGCTGTGCAGTAGCGCAGCACTGTTGTAAGGGTGACCAGCCATTTCAATGAGAGAACCCAAAACTTGACCAACCGCATATCCCAAGCCCCTTAATCTTCACATCAAATTTTGCACAGATGATTATGTCCGGTATATCTCCCAACATGCAAAATCTGGTAAAAATCTGTTCACGGGGGCTTCCCCACAAACAGTTGAATTTGCGTAACTTTCTGTGCCTTCTCTTTTCTTTTTTTCTTGCCATCTACAGCAAAAACGACTGAACCGATATATGATATATGATGTGGATTCATGCAAGGGAGTGCCTTTTGGGGGTTACAAAATTTAAATTCAATATATTAACCTATTTTTTCACTAAAAATATGAAAAACTACCATGGCACCTATGGCGAAAATTAATTCTTTAAACCATCATAACTCTGGCCGTGTATAAGATAAAGTTGTAATTTTTGGTTTTAGAGTATGGTTTTTGGGGTTGGCCAATTTAATGGTGTCACTTATATTTACCCCCAATTGACCATTACCACGGCAACGAAATTTAGGACAAAATGGGCTATAACTCCGTCTGTGTAGGAGATATCTGCGAGACTTTTGCGTCTTTAGGGGGTTTATGGGGACGGGCCATCGAATGCTGCCAACTGAATTTTTCCCCAACCGACCCTCGTTGCCATGGCAACGAAATTTGAGACAGTGGGCGTACGTAAAAGATATCTCGAAGATCTTTGAGTCAAATTTCAAGTTTTCGAAGTTGGGCTATTTTGGTATTATGGCTAAACCATATGTACCAATGTTCGGTTTAGCCACAATATATGCACACATGAGAAAGTAGAAATCATACAGCAACCAAATTTGCAGCATTTGTTCATGTCGTCCGTGACTATGTGTACAAAATTTTATAGCAAACGAACCACATTTGACAAAGCTGTAGTAAAAACCTGAAAATACCAATGGATCCAAGTTTGCAGAGCTGAGAACAACCGCCGTCAGTCCTTATTTTAAGACATCTATGAGACAAATATACCTGATCCATTCTTTCACATGTGGAGCTGGTTTATACCGATTTATCATTGATACTTTACAATCAGATAGACAGACAGACAGACAGACAAACAAAGAAACAAAGAGACAGACAGAAAAACACAGAGACATACTTGAGCCATTCTTTTACATGGTCGAGCTGGTTCATGGGTATAGCATTGATCATGGCGACCTTGCGATGGTAATCTTTGAAGACAAAGACCATGTCAAAGTTCTTCAGATGAAATTGAACACGCTCAAAATGAACAAGCTCCACTTCATCCAATGCTATCACCAGCGGAGGCTGCACATGCACATACCATACATTACTACAACTACTACTACTACTACCTGGTACTACAAAAGCAATGATTACTACAATACTACTACATGCATTCAAAATGTACAAGCCCCACTTCATCGAATGCTATCACCAGCGGAGGCTAAATGCATAGATACCATACATTACTACTACTACTACCACTACTATGCTCTGTGCTCCAAAAATAAGCCACGGTACTGCATTGTTTATCATACCTTTGCCAAAACTGCGACGGACTTTCTAAATTCTTTCAGCAAGAGTCGTCAGAAAATTTGCCACAGAGCTACCGCTAGACCACTTGCCAGATATGATAAACAATACTACTTAGCATACTACTCTGCTGCTGCTACTACAAATACTACTACAAGTACAACTACAAAAACCACAACTACTGCACAGACAATCAGAAAAACTTACTAAAACCGTATGCGCCACATAAATCTATGTTTTGCTTCTTTATTTACTTAAACACCAAACGTGGTTACTAGTTAAAGTTACATACGGTCAATACCATACACATCATCAACCAGCACCAATCAGTCAATTAGAACATTCGTATAGCATCAAATGTCACAAACGAATCAAAGACATGATGGAAACTAGACTAAGTGTTCACATTTACTATAAACAATGCAAGCTGTCAGGTTTTTGAAGTATGCTTAAAGGCGCTGAGTAGTTCGGCAGACCTACAGTTACATACATGACAGTAAGTTGCAGACAGAAGGAGTGCTAACACTGAATGCATCTGAGAACAGAGTCATTCGGCGAAAAGGACTATATTTGGTCAGCTGAGTCAATACAGTGCTAAGGAACGCAGCTCAATGGAATCCCAGCTCACAGGTAGGCAGACAAACAAACAAACATAAAGACAAGTGGACAGATACACAGAGAGACAGATGCACAGACCCACTCAGTGAGATTGACAACACATCCGCTGGTCGGCTGGATTAGCACAGTACTGCGGAACGGAGCACCCTGGAAGCCGAGGTCACGGAACGGCATGTCAAACTCCACCTCCTGCTTGGTCAGTTGCTCGACCTTTTCACAGAAACTTTTGAACGCCGACTTCAGCTTGTGACGGAGCTCACGTTCAGCCTAAACAAAATTTTAGTCAATCAATGAACTAGAAGAGCATTTGCAGAGTGCAAACCTATGCCAACTCAATGTCATCTTTCCCGAGCTGTGCTTCACCAAGTGGCAACACTGTATTCGGCAAAGGGTTGCCTCATCTGACAATGGCAAAGAATTCGTCAATCCTACCCTGAAGCCAGATGCTGATCCTGATCAGCCTCTAAGTTTGACCTAAGTTTAACCCTCCCTGAAAATTTCAGCCAGATCTGTGCATAACTTATCATGTAATTCTGCTAACAAACCAATCTTTGGCACTACATAACCTCTTTCACAGAGGTAATCAATGAATCAGTCACTGTTGGCTTAACAGTAGTGTCAGAGCAACAACAATGTCAGCGAACAAATACGATGACCAAGAATATTAGACCATACTGCATTATAGTCAAATAGCTCCCATTTAGTTTCTAGAACGTACTCATTATGAACATGACCCTGTACTTAACTGCATTGCTGAGACATTCTCAAGATCTTAACCTGTGGACTCGTATCCGTTGTTGTGAAAAATGTTATGACATACGACAACATATTATGAATCATTTGGATCTGAAAACCAACGGACAAGCTGCAGTTTAATCTAGCACATTAAACCAAAAGAACAAAAACTAGTTAAAAACAATCAAAATTACAGAAATGGAACCAGTACTGCTATATAAAAAAGTAATTAACTAGCAAATGCCTACGACTACAACAACTGCTATTACTAGTGACCTGTTCAGCTCTGAGGTCGTCTCGGTCATGCATGTACTGGTGCTTGCCAAGATCTGTCGTTATCTCACCAACTTCTGTATAGAACTGTACATCGATATGCTTTTTCTTTCCGAACAGAATGGCATGCTAAACACAAATATAATATAATTATAATTACCACAAAGTACAACATACACTATGTCTAAATAAAAACATGCCACTTTTATTTTTTGAATAACTCCGTGAAACACTGGCCCATTTTGATAGTTTTTGGCAAGCAACATCATGAAGAAACTCAACATGAATGACGTTTTGTTCACCTGACATAAATACTGTTGCTACACTACCTTGCAAATCATAGGTTGGCCATTTGCAGCAATAAATTCATATTGGGTAGAACATGCATCAGCTGAGAAAATCATTAAAGCCACAAAATTACTGAAAATCTGTTACATATTTAACAGTAATCATATTTATTTTACAAGAAATTTGAGCCAATGCTCACGAGATGCGCGAAAGCCTATAGTAGTTCCGGTTCAGTAGTTTAGCTGAAAATTAGGGTGTTCACGTTAAGTTAATATACAAATGCCAAATTCTCTATCTGGATCGCATACCGGTAACGATAGTACCGTGGCGCTACCTTGTGAATGATACAGACTTGTGTCGCAGCCCGAAATTTCCAAAAATCCATAAAACCCCCTATTTTGGCATCAAGGTCATTGAATTTGGCGCCAATCCAGAGCCAGTATATGACTTCCTATTAGTGATTAATAGTAACCTAGGCCCTATCTCGCACCGTTACTGAGATACAGCGACTTATTGGCCAAAAATCGCAAATTTTGCCCGCCCCCTCTCATTTAGCGACCCTCGTTCAGGGTGACCCCCATCAAATTTATGGAAAAGCTTTATGGTTCCTGAAACTAGAGTCTTCCGAACAGCCAACGGTAAAGATTTGGTAATTCTAGCTTGCACCGTTTTTGACTGATCCACCCGTGCGATGGACAGACAGACGGACGGACGGACGGACAGACAGACAGACACACAGAATTGCTATGGCTAAGACACGCGGAAAGAAGTAGCTGCTTTCGAGCGTAAAATAGAATGTTGACGAACTAAAATGATGCATCAGCAGCAAGTGAGCCGCTTTAAGTCACGCAGCTATTGAGCCCAGGTCGTCAACTTTTGCTGCTTGCATTCGTGCTGGAACTTGGAAGAAGACATTTTGTGCACATGCTGTAATGATGTGATGTAACACTGTAACATGTATGTCTTTTAGAGAAATGATAACCGTTACTCATGTTTGTCGCTATTCGTTTAATCATTTCTGAGTCGACGCATGCGCTACCCAGTATGAATTCATTGTTGTAAATAGCCAAACTATGACTTCTGAATTTCACTAGGTAGTGTAGCAACAATATTTAGATAAGGTGGGCTAAACTACAGTAATCTACGTCAAGTTTCTTCAGGATATTGCGTGCCAAAAATTATCAACATCGGCTAATTTTTCCCAGTTATTACAAAAATAAAAGTGGCACGTTTTTTATTGAGACACGGTGTAGTTCTACTACAAATACCAATAGTAAAGGCAAAAAGGTAAAGGTAAAGGTCAGAATATAGCTCTTTAGAAGACTGAACCTCTCACAGAGCTATGGAGCCATCAGCAATATGGGATCACACAGTGTTATCTGCCACCCAACACAGGTGAACACACCCCACCTTAATAAGCCAGATAGGCTGGTACTCAATTTACCTACACTGGAAGGATTGAAAATAAAGTTGACCTAGTCAGCTGGTTACATACCGATATGGTTTACCTGCCCGCAGGTAGTCACCCATCGCAGTACTAACTCAACCCAATATACAGTAACTTTGTTGATCGTATGAAATGGATTACCGCTATGCCAGGCCACTGCTACAACTACAGTTACGAACACTTCAGTGTAGAACTGTACATCGTTGTGTCTTCATGTCAAAGAGAATAGTGCACTAAACATACAGATGCACAATACTACTACAACTAGAATAACTGCAACAAATACTACTATGAATACAGACTAAAAAAACAGCCAGCGAATATTTTGTAAAGTGTCCAGTAAGACAAAAGAACGTTTGAAAAGTTCATAACATGACGTAAAAACAGTCCACCTTGAGATTGAAATGCAGCAGAATGATCATCTCTCCATCGCAGGGCTGAAAGAATGCATGCTTTATGTTGTTGTATAGTATATCAACTTTGTCACCACGTACAGATGTGAAACGAAAACCTGGCACATACACGGTCATCATCATCTTTGTTCACGACATCATGCTTGTGTAAAGATTCGAGGTAAAGGCCAAGTGCAGCTGATTGGGGAAGTGGTATGTCTGCTGACTGCAGCATGGGTTCAGCTGTTTGCTGGCGCAGGCAATGGATGGCCATAGTGCGCTGCAGTATCATTAGCTCATGCCAATCAGCTGCCACTTCCGAGACAGTAAAGCGTTTCTGGTCACGAGTCTGGCTCATCCGTGCAGAGTTTTTTTGCAGACCGTGTTAAGAACGGAACTGATCGGATCTCTCAAACCTCCGTAAAGAATGCTGCTGCCAGCTGGCAAGTACAACGAAGTCTAAGTTTACATGCTATTGCACAATGGTGGAGAATCCGACATAATCCAGTATGGACTGCCACAAAATGTAACCAATTCCTTTTTGAACTCTTCTCAACTTAAGTATGGTCATGACTTTGGTCTCGACTTAAGTTAGGTCTCACAGCATCTAGTTTAGGCTCAAATTTGGTCTTCGGCCTAATGGATTTCACAAGGTTAAATTCACTCTTCACTTTAGCTTTTGACCAAACTTTGGTCTCAAGACATTTATCTCAGCAAAACTCGACCTTACCCAAAGTACGGTCTGATGTAAAAGCCCTTTAATTCAGGACTGTTCAAAACATCAAACTAAAGATACACTTAACCTAAACAACCAGATCAGCTCTAGCCATATGAGTACTACATTAAGGGCTATGAAAAGAAGGCCTAGTATGCATGATTGTGGCGGTGGTATGTCTGCTGGCTGCAAACCATGAATCCAATGGTTTGCTGGTGAGGACAATGGATAACCAAAAAAGATGCCCTGCTGTTGATGACCATACTGGTTGTCAGCGACCTTCAAAGTCATCCAAAATCGATGATTTTCATTTCATTTGAAAGCCAATATGCAACTTCTTATCAGTGATCACTAATAACCTAGGCCCTCTCTCGCACCGTTTAGCCGCAATAGCGCATAACGGCCTTCAAAGTCATCCAAAGTCAATGATTTCCATCTAATCTGACAGGGCGTATCTCTCACTTCCTACTAGTAGTAACCTAGGCTGTACCGTTTCTGAGATATGGCCAGTTTTCCGCTGCCAAACGTGCATAACAACCTTCAAGGTCAATGACTTATATGTCATTTGAAATCCAGTATGCAACTTCCTATTAGTGACCAATATCAACTTAGGCCCTATCTTGCACCGTTTAGCGACAATACATCCGTTATGGATGAGAGATGGACGACGGACGGATGACAACCATGACAACAGCTCGACCATTACTCAAGTACGGTTGGCTAAAAATGCTCATTCCAATCACCTAGTTTTTCATAAACCGATTATGAAGCTCTTTTACCATTTGTATGTGCCTCGAGCGAGCCAGAAATGCGTTTGGAGACAATGTTTGGTCTGATGTAAAGATCTTTCAGCTTCGGATTGCCACGATTCTGACTCACTATCAGTGAATCTTGCTTCATCACTCCCTGCATATAAATCAGTCAGCCAGTCGGTCATTCGATCAATTTGTACATCTATAAAGCAACAAAATTCTCAGAAGTGCGGGTTACGATGTTACAAACAAACCACCGATTTAGTTAAAATCCAGCTCAAACTGGACAAGAAGTCCAAAATCCAAAGCTAATAAGAACCAGCCACGTTTCTTACTACACAAAAACAACATTTCGTAGCATTTTTTCATAAATACAGAGACCCCATACTCGGGCCCATAGTTGTGGAGAGCCCAAGCTATATCTATGAAGCACACTCTAACTTGCTGACAGAGTTTTGTGTAATGTCAGACATTATCACATAAAGATAGAGAAATGATCAAAGCTGCATTTACCCAGTAACAACTGTGTACGTGTGTGACATGCAGATACAGTTACAATTAAACAGCAAACCTCTTTCTTTTACTTCTCAGCTTACCACGACTACAAAGGTGAGGACAATAATGTCTACTACTATTACTTCTATTACTATTACAACTACTGTTACTGCTGCTGCTGCTACAACAACTACTAGAGTACTACTACAAACCTCTTTCTCTCGTTCCTCTGCCTCTCGTGTCTTGAATTTCTTCTGCACTTCTTTGATGATGCGAAACGCTGTATTCAGGTTGGACGATGGAGCTGAGATCTCTCCGGGCTCCTTCGAGTTAGAGCTTCGAAACGTTCTATGATAAACATATTTATAATTAACATAATATCATTCATTTATATTATACTTACTTCATTGTATTTACTACAATTCAGGTTAGATGAAGGAGCAGAAGTCACACTGGGCTCCTTGCAGCTAAAGCTCTGAAACATTCTATGATTACAACGCTTAAACCGGACCATCATTTTAATGCCTGACAACTCTCAGCAGGTGTGATATACTGCAGTTATAAGAATTATTAGAATGCAAACGTAAATGGTTTAAGTGATAAGGTACAGCAGACATAGCAATAGGTCACTGATGGAAAACCAAGCACTAGAATTAGTCCTCTACATGACCTATACATATCAGTTTTGTAATGTTGCATACTGGCACAGTGAAATTGAAAGTCATGTGACACAAAAATTTGCAAACATCCATCTAGCTGATCAAATTTAAATATAGAGACATTGTCTTCTAGTTGAAGCATCAGTGGCCATTTGCCAGCTTTCATTATAAATGGTGGAGGACACAGAAAAATGAATGAATTTTGAACTCTAGGTCTCATGACCTCGGTCATGTCACACGGCATAGTGTTCTGTAGCAGTCATCAATCTCTACTTACATTAAATACCACACTTCATTCAAATCGGACGAAAAACCAGCTTCACTGGATCAATTCAGTCGACAAGCCAACCAAATACATGGACGACAACAAGCACAACTGTTGCACAAGCTGCTTCATGTTCTGTGCTGAATAACAGACTTGAACAAAGGATGGTGTTGCAGCATCCAGAACTGCACATAAACCTCACATAATGTGTCTAGTATAAACAAAAACCTGATCTATCGCTAGCAATTCTGCCATGCTAAGAGTGACATCACCAATGTACCTGCTAAATAGCTGAAGCTGATATAAATGAGATAAAACGTTAGCATACATCTCTTTGACGAAGACCGCATCAGTGCTGGGGAATGTGGCACCTTCATTGCGTGCAAGGGTTGACCCAGGGTGAAAGAAGTTCAGTCGCAGGTAGGTGTAATCACCCTCTACCGACTGACTTATGTTCTGTATACAGACAGACACAACAAACTTGTGAACTAGAAACGAAGTAGAAACACATCAGTCCAGTGTTGACATAATGTGGCCATCCTCCTACATCTGCAGTGCACAAGCCTAAGCCTCACCTGTGACCTGAAAATTAGCAGCACACTGGTTACTCCCACTATAGGGAATGTTTGCATCAATTTAGAGTTAGAAATCCAGTGTACCTAAGTGTTCCAGCAGTTTATCATCTCTGGTCTACTGCTCCGAAAGTGAAGCATTTAACCGATGGAGATTGCTCCTTCAGTCTCTAGGCATAGTGTCTGGAATACATTGCCGAACTCTCTGCCAAATCCAATTCCCTCCACTGACATCTTCAAATACTATTCAAGCACTTCCTCTGTTTTTTCTACTAATCTTAATGCTAAACAAGACAATGTTCATATGAACACGGAGTCTGTCCAATGCATTTCGATAGTTTAGTATATATCCGTATATATATAATCAGTGAGCTGTTTAGACCGGTAAAAAATAAAACAGTTTTATTTAAAATTGAACAGCAGCAATGATCCTTTCATCCTTCTGTATTATTTTAACTAAACAATAAACATTGTCAGTTACGAGAATATTTGATACGTCACCAGCACTTTACTATAAAAGGTCCATCGTCACCATGTGTCTATCTTGCAACGTTATGGAGATATGGTGCCTCAAAGATAATGGGGTCACGAGTTTGACCTTTTAGGGTCACGTGACGTCATCGGTCACGTGACCATTCAACTCCTGGGGGTCGACTTCCTATCAATGGTCCATGGTGACCATGCGTCTATCTGGCACCGTTATGGAGATATGGCACTTCAAATGTTGGATGCACGGACGTTGACACGCAAAGAAAGAAGGGAAAGAGAAAAAGGAGAGGGTGGGGAAGAAAAGGGAAAGTGGAAGGGGAAAAGTAAGGGAAAGGGAAAGGAGAAGGTGTGGGGAAAGGAAGAAGGAAGCGAAGGTAATGAAAAGGAAAAGGAAGGAAAAGGGGGAAAAGAAAAAGGGAAGGAAAAGGAGAAGAGAAAGGGGGAGGAAAAGAAGGAAAGGGAAAAAAGAGAAAGGGGAAGTGGAAGGGGAAAAAAAGAAAAGGAGAAGGGGAAGAGAAAGTAGAAGGGAAAGTGGAAGGGAAAGGAAATGGGAAGCGGGAAAGGGAAGGGGAAGGAAAAGGGAAGAGGAAGGGAAAGTGGAAGGTGAAGGAAAATGGAAAGGGGAAAGAAAAAGGAAAGTAGAAAGGGAAGGGGAAAGGAAAGGTGGAAGAAATAGAGCTTAAGAAAAGTTGGACGCACGGACAAACGGATGGATGGACGGACAGATGCACGAACACTCAGGTGATTTTATACTCTGTCTAATGCTATGCATTGCATTGGACAGACAAAAACATTAGACACATGTTGTGCCTGTGTGCTACATAAACTGACTGTAACATATAACTATAACACATTCTTAAGTGTTTTTCTCAAAACAGGCAAACTGCTGTTTGACACCAAAAAAACATGCTCGTAAAACAAATATGCATATTTGTCAATTGATCCAAGACTAAAATCAAAAGTGTACTTGCAACAAGCAACTAAGAACCTTGATTGTTGAGATGTGAAATGGCGTTGAAACTCCATACACAGGCAAAATCACGGTCTCATATTTCCTGTCTACAACCAGTATCACAGCTGTTAAAGAACAGAATAACTGAACATTCCACACAGACAACACTGTTTCACCAAAGAAAATAAAATAACACCAATTAGCAAGCACTGTGAACATTTTCTACATGCTACGACAAACGTGGAGTTAATGTGGACTGGACCAATTTTAATAATCTTTCACCCTCTTGCAAATGATTCTGCACTATCACTTAGAAATGTAAAAACATGTTTTATTTGCGCTGAGTTTTTTTGTTCTTTTAAACCGTTTTTTTGTGTTTTATTTGTTTTTTGATAGCCATTACTGTCAACATTCAGTGCATATTTTAGCCACTTATATCACATTGATGCACTAAATTATCTAAAATGAGTTTTATTTAATGCAGTTAAAACAAACACAAATGTAAAAAAATTGATGCACCAGTCATACATGCAGGCCCACTGTGAGACCAGAGTAATTTACTTTTGAAATGTTCGGCTTAATGGTTTCAGTTAACAACACACTGCAGTAAAAAACGAGAAATTTGAGCTAATGCTCACGAGATGCGCAAAAGCCTATAGCAGTTCCGGCTCAGCAGTTTAGCTGAAAATTGGAGTGTTCACGCTAAGTTAATATACAAATACGAAATTCTCTATATGGATCGCATAACGATAGTTCCGTGGCACCACATTGTGAATGATATAGACTTGTGTCGCAGCCCGAAATCGCCAAAAAATCCATAAAACCCCCTATTTTGGCATTCAAGGTCATTGAATTTGGCGACAATTGAAGAGCCAGTGTACAACTTCCTATTAGTGATTAATAGTAACCTAGGCCCTATCTCGCACCGTTACTGAGATACAGCGACTTATTGCCCCAAAATCGCAAATTTTGCCCACCCCCTCTCATTTAGCTTCTTAGTTCAGGGTGACCCCCTTCGAATTTATGGAAAAGCTTTATGGTTCCTGAAACTAGAGTCTTCCAGGCAGCCAATGGTGAAGATTTGGTGATTCTAGCTTGCACCACTTTTGACTAATCCACCCATGTAACAGAAAGACAGACAGACGGACGGACAAATGGACGGACAGAATTGCGATGGCTAGGACGTGCTGAAAGCAGTAGCTGCTTTCGCGCGTAAAAACTGGATGCCATTGCAAAACCTGCCCACTTGAATTCTAAGGCTAGGTCTAATTCAAAGCCTAATCCTATTCATAAAACTACCGTAAGCCAAAATCTCTATTTCAAACTTTCTGGTGGGGAACATTTCAATTCTTTTTGTAATAGCACCAACAACTTTAAATTCATACAGTTTCGTAACTGCAGAAAAATAGAAATACTGAAAATTAAAAAAAACACGTTTTCCTTATGTTTTAAAACAAAAAAACGTGTTCTTAAAAAACATTTGTATTAAGCAGCAGCACACATCTCTACTATCACTTGAACAAAAAAGAAACTTGAGCTAATGCTCAAGAGATGCACGAAAGCCTATAGCATTCCTGTTCACAAACTGTCAGTCTACCTCCAGCCATTTCATTGCAGTTTATTCTTAGAGTGTGCGCTGCAGCCAAAAATCACAAAAAAATCAATAAAACCCCCTTATTTTGGAAGTTCAAGATCTTTCAAAGTCATCGATATTGATATGACTGAAAAGCTCATCACTAGTGCTTGTTATGATAGGCAGCATGCCCATGCCTATCTGCAACTATTTTCATGAAAGACTGGCCAACAACGGTAAAATAAAGACTTATATG
>Ga0209671_1004134_pt1 | contig 14250 bp, 13 predicted proteins | sample WorMetHERISLAND2_2_FD_187401 | JGI IMG/M metagenome (GOLD analysis project Ga0209671, IMG submission 187401) | Marine gutless worms symbiont microbial communities from Max Planck institute for Marine Microbiology, Germany - Olavius geniculatus... | ecosystem: Host-associated > Annelida >... | reverse complement strand
TAGTATAGGTTAACATTTCTATAATTCAGTATAGGAATTATCTTGTTTTCGATCTAACTGATTTTTATTTTGCTTTTAGTCAGGGTTAGGTAAGCAGTGGAATTAGTACCTGTTAAATGTTTGTATTTGTAGCAATTTTCCAGTTTACTTAATATTAAAGTTATAGCTAATGCTGCCATTGATGGATATTTACATGTAGCAGTTTCTTATTATGTGAAGTTATAATTTGTACTAAAGATGTACTCAAGACTTCAAGATATGTGACATGCTGATATTGTGACAGAATCAGCGTGTGCATATATTGGAGATGGAGAGCTTTGAGCAGACATTTGGTGCCAAGGCCCAGCGAAAAAGACCCAAAGTACCAGCCGTTGATATGGAGGTGACTTTTGTGTGCTGTGAAAATGAAATGTCATCAGCATTGTCAATAGTTGCACAGTACTGAAGATGTGATTCTTGTTTGTAAACATATTTGTGTTTACCCATAATTTGAACATATGTCAAGTGATTGTCACAACGATATATAGCACAGAAACTTTGTAATTGCACTGTGTGATAAAATCTTGTTCACAGGTTTTGTCGTGTGCTGTTAATGATTTTTTTTTAATATTTGAATGCATTATTTGTTTGTAGATTTACACTCTGTTGTTACACTTAGTTTGCTGTGTTTTTGTGTGTAAGGTGCAAATGACATCAGAAGAGTGTTGAAAAAATGTTGATTTGTTATTTTGACATCCAATGGAGATAATTATATTTTTAGTCACGCAGTGTTGTTGTTGTTGAATTTTTTGTTTAATGTCTGACGCTGTGTGCTGTGTCTAGGGACTGCTGAAATCTGCCGAGGAATCTGCTGACAGCTACACACAGAGTAAAGATCAGGATCTTGTCATGGATGATCCAGGATTCACTGTTGAGGCGTCTGACATGATCTTTAAAGCAGGACAGTCTAAACGAATTTGGAACGAAGTTTACAAGGTTTGCTTCATTTTTTTTGCATATTGCGTACGAATTCGTAATAATAAGTTATGAAAATTCTCTATGAGCATTTCTTAAAGATATCCCTGTAAACATGTTGAAAACTCTGCCAGACCGGTGAAGACCATGGTTAGAGAAAAACTGACCGGGTTGTAAAGGTTGCACCACTGTATCCCGACATTATTTAGTATCAGACATTATTTCTAAGTCATTACAGGGGTGTCACTCTAGCAATATCTGCACTGCTACTGATGACAAGAAAATGCAAACAAAATGAAACAAACTTACAACATAAAAACTTACAATAATAAACCATCTGTTTGCCGAGACCAACATAGTGTTAGTAGTCAATACTGGAATTAGTGATGTGTATATAGAAGCATGGTTGTGTGATGTACGGCTGTGTTGATGTGGTAGGTTATTGATAGTGCCGATGTCATTGCCCAAGTGCTGGATGCTAGAGATCCGCATGGAACACGTTCAAAGCACATTGAGGAATATTTGCGCAAAGAAAAGCCCCACAAGCAGCTTATCTTTGTACTCAACAAAGTTGATCTGATACCGACCTGGGCAACGGTAGTTATCATTGGTTTGTTTTCTACGCTAGGGTTATACATGTATTGACATATTCGTTATTAGTTGCAATATTTTTTTGTGATTGGTAGGCATCATGTCATAAATTTTTAAAGTTCCACTAATAGCACTGTCTGACTTGTCAGTATTGTTGTTTGAATGTAAGATTGAGAAATTTGCTGTTTCTGTCATTTTAATAACTCAAAGCATAAACACACACTTCCGTGCACTAGATGTTATGCCTCATGCAGTTAATTTTATGCACTTTTACAAGATGCAAATTTAAAGAAATCTGCTCGCAAAATCCTGTTCTTGCTCCATCATTATTGTTCGGATGCCACCACAACTGATGTCGTCGATGTTTCTGCAGCTTGCTTGGTTATCTTCTTGGTGTACTTTGCATCCATTTTTTTCATTTACTTACTTTTGATCCGAGTTTTTTGATTCACCATCTATTTCATGTGAGTTCTTGGGATTTGAGTACTGACTTAATTTTTGAAATTTCGCTTTTTTATTCACATCACACCATTTAATGTGTGTTTGTGTTTGAAGGAGAAATGGGTTGCAGTTTTGTCATCTGAGCATCCAGCGATGGCGTATCGTGCAAGCATTAAGAATCCTTTTGGACGTGGTGCTTTAATCAACCTGCTTCGACAGTTTGGCAAAGTGAGTTATGAATCTGTCTTGTGATACATTTTTTATGCCTGCAATTCGTTTCTAGATTGATTAACATGATCAACTGTTTAACCATCAACTGTTGATATGTGGAAAAATATCTTTGTAGCTTGTAGCTGCATACAGTTAGCTTAACACTGTTTGCCAGTAAGGTTATGTGTTGTGTCTTATTTTGTTTGTCTGTTGGTATGAGATGGTAGACAATTTAGCAGTGATCTAGTACATGATTTATGTGATTAAAAATTGTGTGATTATTCTAATAGGCTACAATACAGGTTTTGGCCAGATCCCTCTGTCTGTCCAAGTATCCATATGTGATGTATTGCCTGAAAAACGCAAGGGCGCAAGAAACCAAAATCAGTGTGAATGTTTCCCATGTTGTAAGTTGTCGGTATGTCAGTTGTCAGCCCAGAAGTTCAGTGATTATGGTACGGATTAGTATTGCTCAGTGCTGTGTATAGACAATTGGACATCTGCACAATATGTCAGCACTGGCTAACGTGTTTTTTAGTCATTTGTACTATGCGGGTTAATTCTGCAATGTCTGTGTGTATTTGTCCGTCTGTTGTTGAAGAGCATTATGCAAAGCTCGTCTCTGTGTGTTGCAGCTGCATGCTGATAAGAAGCAGATAAGTGTCGGCTTCATTGGTTATCCGAATGTTGGCAAAAGTTCCATCATTAATTCTCTGCGTGCTAAGAAAGTCTGCAATGTGGCTCCAATTGCTGGAGAAACGAAGGTTACAGTTTGATCTTATCTTGCTATACTTAACTGATGTCTTGTTTGATGTTAATCCGTCAATGTGAGTCACATATATGTATGTTTTTACTTAGTGCAAATTATGGTATTACCACCATAAGTTAGAAGTTATCTATCTGTTCATTTCTACGTGGTTGATGTGTGTGGCCGAACCGGTATATGATGGGTTGCTTAGAGTGTAATTTTGTGCTCGGGATCTTTGCTTCTTGTAGCCTCAACATGGGCAACATAGTTCTAGGGGAGGACATCCTCAAATTCTGGATGGAATGCATCATCCTGAGAATTAAGTGCCAATGTTATTTGACTCATGCTCATTTGTCATACACAAAGATACCGTGCACTATGTGCTGCGACAGCATGGCAGTCATGTTTGGTAATATTGTATTATTTTTGTAGGAGCTTTAGTGGTTATAAAGTATGTAGCACGACAAGCTTTGCTGTGATTGACAGTAAGTGAGACCAAGTGAAAATATCCACAAAGTCAGTTAGTCGTGAACCAGAAAGTTGTACTCATACTTTTTGTACATACTGAGAGTAAATCGCAATAAATGAATGTATGTGCTATAGGTGTGGCAGTATATAACACTAATGAAGCGGATATTTCTGATCGACTGTCCCGGTGTTGTTTACCCTGTTGGAGACTCGGAAACTGATACGGTGCTGAAAGGAGTTGTAAGTACTTCCGGGTGTGTGTAACATATGTAACTGATAATTGTGTAATTTGCTTTCATCCAAAAGTAAGAATACTGAGTAAATATGGTGACATGCTGTGAATATGCTGATAGCAGAAAAAAGTCAAACTGTGTAGTTGATGCATGTGAAGTACTTTTAACATCTCCTGATCAATCCATCTCGGGATTCACCACCAGCCAGTTGCTATTTTTTTAAGTTCAGTGGTTCACAAGACGTCAAGTCATTTGCTGTAACAGTGAAGAATTGCAAGTGTGGGAACGTCACTTGTCACTGTAGGAAGGCATGACTGTTGCTGTATTTGACATCATCTCAAGAAAACACATTTGTAAAATTTAAAAATTCACATGATTCACGTAGTTATTAATGTGATGCTGGCATCTGCTGTGATATGTGAGGTTCGGGTTGAAAACATCAAGAGTCCTGAGGATCATGTTGAGGCAGTGCTTGAACGTGTTGAGAAACGCTACGTCGCTGCTACCTACAACATCGCTGACTGGACCAGTCATGAAGACTTCCTAGAACAGCTTGCTTACAAGTCCGGCCGACTGCTCAAGGTGACAACCGAACCCTGTTGCTGTTTCTTGATATTGTAGATTCAACAAAACAAAAACTGGCATGAAATTTGCCAGAGGCATTGCAATGGGACGGCTTACACAACATCCCCTAAATTTTTTCCTGTCCGAAATTTTTTTGACCAGAGATACAAAATTTGAGGCTGAAAATTTGAAAATTTTCCATTTTATCTGAAGTTATTACGGGCAAAATTGGAAACTGAAATTTTGGGGACCCATGTCAGAAATTTGCAGTTGTCTGTTGGAGAATTGCAACTTCGTGTCCACTGTCTTTTTGACATAATTATAACATCATTGAAGTTTACAACAAAATGTGCTCATATAAGAGGTTGTTGGTGGTGTGCAAATAGGGTGGACAGCCAGACATCAGTACTGTTGCTCGGATGGTGTTGAACGATTGGCAAAGAGGAAAGATCCCATACTACGTCCGCCCACCTGATGCGGTCTGTACACTGGTCTTCTTTGCACTTTGCTGCAGCATTATGATCGGCTTGTAAATACATTTACCATTCACTGCTGTTGTGCTCTATTGAATATGTAATAATCATCTTCTGTAATACTTAACATGTTCTGGAGTACATAGCTAGCGTGAAAAGCCTGATTTACTAGCTTTTTATTTTTTTAAAGAATGACTTCTTTAGTGAACAATTTTCTGTGGTGCTGCTGAAGTTGAACACATTGAATAGTTCGCAACTGATGTCGTTAACTTGCTGCAAAAATCGTGTTTGTCATTACTTAAAATCCCATTAAATTTTTGACATACTGAATGCTTACATTTTAATAACTTATTACTAGAATGTGCTGCAACATGCTACGGTGTATAGCATTTAGCACATAATTTTGTCCTCTTTTTGACTTTGACCATCACTAAACATTCTCAGATCTGTGTGTATTATTTGCCGATGGTTTTCTGCTTTTGAACTGCTCCTTGCATGATTTCATAACAGTAATGAGTTTCTGAGGTGCTTTGTTGTAGAACGTGGTCAGAGACCGTAAACAGTCAATGGCAGAAGCAGCAGCAGAAGCTGAATTAAAGAGCACTGCCAAACCTGACAGCACTGAAGTGCAGAGCTCATTGTTGTCGGTGAAACAAGACTTTTCCCGTCTTAGTGCAGAGTTGTCGGAGAATGATAACAGCATCATGTCTACAGTGTCGGAGTGTGATAAGTCTGTTGATGACGATGATGATGATGCAGTGCCAGAAGCTATTGATGCTGATACTGATGTCGATTCTACTGCTGTGAATGAACCAGGTGATGTTACTGCTGCTGTAACTGATCTTCCCCAGCATGATGTGCATGCATCACTATGTGAAGATCAGGATGACCCTTGTGATTCGACATCAACCCATTTTACAAGTCCACTGATGAATGATAATTCACCTTCGAGTGACACTGAAGATAGACTACAACTGACCAGTTCATCAGATAATCACAAAGACGTTATTACTTCTTGTCGGTCATCAGGTGCTATATTGAAGGCACCAGTTAAACGTAAATCTGCAGAATACAAAAGCTCCACTGCTGACAAAAGACTTAATTCTCCTCCATGTGTGAAGAAATTGCGGCAGCACAAGATAGAAGTGTCACCAGTGCAGCATGTCAAGACTTCATCTGGCGTTTTTGTTGTTCATAAGATTGCTCAAACTGGTAAGATGCTGTAGACTTGCACACCAATTGTTGGATACTTTATTTGATCTGATAACTTTTCAGAAACTTGACACGAAATATCACTGGCTGATCTATTCATTAAATGATGGGCGCCCCCAAGTGATCTGTGAGTAGGCTGGTCTTTTTGAAATATTGCTGCTGAGCATCAATTTTTTTGGCCCCTCTTTTCAGTTTTAGAGCTACATTATAGTTATCACCATAGTCCTTCCCTTCCGCATTTGCAAATCCTAGATACTGTGCACTTCATTACAGAGATCTTTCTCCGCTTTTTTCAGTGACCATGCATGCCCATTGTCTATACACATGCAACTTTTGCCGGATAGGTCATACAGAATAGTTTGCTTCATCATTTGTAGTTCAAACTTCCTTATTGTACAGTTCTTGCCCCCTGTCCTCCAATAGACAACACTATGAGATTGATGACTGTCTGGAGGATAACAAGGAAGATTGTTAGAACTGCCATTTTCGATACATATGCACAATTATAATCGGCAGTTCTTACAATTTTAGGTTTCCATCGTTTTTTGTGTTTTATAAAGGTTAAACTTTCTGTAACTTTCTTTTGTTCTGTTATTATGTGTATGTGCATTTTTGCCTGCAAAGACCATCCCCGAAATGACCTATACTGTGTAGGGCGGGACGTTAAACCCCACTCACTCACTATCTTATGCCGGATTTCCTTTCTTTTCAGTCAGTATGTTCTTAGCAATTTCGGTATGCTTCCAGGCTGTATCATTGTTAGTGTTCCAGTGTTACATCTTCTGCGTATGTGTACCGCATCGGTGCATTCTCAGATTGAATATGTTTTCTGTAGGTCCTGCTACAAAAATTGCCGGACGTGGTCGCAAAGAACTTAAGAAACGGAAGAACAAGCATGGCAGAGATGAAGAACTTGGCGAAAGGTTAACTGGGAAGCAGGTAACTGTTTGATAGTGTTATGGTGACTGATGGTAACAGTAAGGCCATGGCTATGTGTAACATAAAATATTTGTAAAAGTGTTACATTCTCTGTGTAACCAACCATGTCTTAAGCATGTGTTCATGATGTAAAAAAAGTGGTGTGCATTGTTTTTGCAGATGTTTTATTGTACATGTAACCAAAGTCTTAAATCTTTTTTGTAGACAGGATCAGCTGGAGCTAAAGAACTTTGTTGTTGGGCCTGCAGTAACTAACAATTTATTGCACCATTGTTGTGAAATTAAATTGAAAAAAAATTTACTGTTGGGTTTTGACTTTTATGCTACATACTTGTGTTTATGTTAATATTAGTAAGCTAGCGATTATTAATTAATTTTAGAGATGATGATTACTGAATAATTTTTAAAATTTTTTCAACCCTTAGAAAAGTCCAAAGACTACCATTATCAGCCCTATTTGTAATGCTTTCATTGCTTGTTTTGTGTTGCAGAAGAGACGTCTGTATGAGCAGTCAAAAGTGAAGAAAGTCGGCAGCCATTTCTATGCAACTGCGAATGTCAAAAACAGAACTGGTCGATGAATGATGTTGAGACGGTTTAGCTGAAAACATGCTGTGCATGTAGTTTGTTTTTGTTAATAATTCATCCCTCAGTACGCTTGTGAGTTGCAAAGTTTTTACCAGAATTTTCCCGGAAATTCCTGCAAAAATGCTATACCCTGCTAACTTAGAGCAGTTCTGCAAGCTATTGGCCAGATGATAAGTGATGTCAGTGTGCAGTGTCTACAAGCATGCATGTTACTAAAACAGAATTTACTGGTATGCTTGCAGTTATCATTTCTTCTTTCAGTACTCTGTTCATTCAGCAAGTTTCATGTCTCTTCTTAGTTCAGCTCTTTCTTCAGATCAGTCTGCTACTTTGTCAAGTTGTGTGTCATCTGTCTTCCTGCCAATTATTCTTTCCTCTGATGTATCACACAGCATTCCATTATGCTTCGGCATATGGCCTGACCATTTGTGTCTTTTTCTATATTGCATTCAGCATCTTGATATCTTCTTGAACCATGTTATGTGCAGAATGGTAAAACACCATATGTATATAGTTTTCTAGCAAAATGTCCTAACTAAAAAGTTCTTCTAAATGCAAGAAGTCAAAATGTTGCATATTTATCTTGTTACAAAGTGAAACTTAGCAAGCAGATGTGAAATGGATTTACGTATAAAGCTTTTGCTTCCGTCATGTCATCAACAACAAATAGGCTGTTTAGACATTCTGCCCCAGATGTGTATAATTACCAAGGAAGTAATGTTTTTGCCAGACTTTAGTTTGTTTGTATGTCTATGTGTTAGCAAGATAAGTCAAAAAGTTATGGACGGATCTTTCTGAAATTTTGAGGGTTTGTCAGGAATGGCACAAACTACCAGTGATTCAATTTTGGGGGTGATCTGGAAGGAATCCTGGATTCTGGGTCACTTTGAAATTTTTGTTACCATTGCTTTCAAAGGGGCATAAGGGAAACCGCTACAAAACCGAAGATGGTGCTGCCACCTAGCGAACAACATTGCCTTGGTGTGTGGGCTCTGACTGCTTTCTAGTGTCCTAAATTATTACCTCCGCCAAGGAGGTTATGTTTTTGCCAGAGTTTGTCTGTGCAAGATAACTCAAAAAGTTATGGAAGGATCTTTCTGAAATTTTCAGGGACTGTCGGGAATGGCAAAAACTACAAGTGATTCAATTTTGGGGGTGATCCGGAAGGAATCCTGGATTCTGGTTTTCGGATTTTTTTACCATTGGCAGATAACGGAAACCGCTGCCAAATATGCTAATGCCACCTGGCGAACAACATGGCGTTGGCGGAGGTTTCTGGTCTATGACTGCTTTTCTAGTTATTGTTATACGTTCAGCTGAATTTATCTTTTCCTGACCCACTTCCAGTCTACTTCTTACTGCAGTTTATATAAACTGGCAGAAAACAAGAAAATGCACAACACATTACAGTGGCTCGATTGCATTCAAATAATCCTGTAGCAGTAGTCATTATGCAGTGTAATGAGTAAGCCATATACCAAGCAGGCAAGTAAGATAGCTATGATTATAAATGACATCACGCCAGTTAAAAGAAAATTATGACAGCTATTGGAATGCACGTAACTGGTATACATACAATAAGCATACCGTACAGAAAACTTAGACTTCTTAACAGGACTGACATTGTTGACATTTGCACTGCTTGTACTACACTGTCTCAAAGGGACCCCGATGTTATCGATCGCAACTTACGATGGGTTATCAGATTTTACTGATTTTTGTTGAGGGCCACATAACTTTAAAGATGAAATTTATTGTTTTTTTTTTTGTTCATTTCAATGCATATTTTGCTTCTGTTTTTCCCAGGTAGTGCAGAAACAGATGTTCAGTACGTTGAGAAGTTGAATAACCATTTGATAGCCAGCTGTGTCAGAAATTAAAGCCCGACAGTCTTCTCCAAGTTACAGTGTATGATGTCAGCGATGTTTTTGACATTTTACATTTATTGCAATGTTTTATTTCATGTGTTCCGTTTTGGCCAGGTAATGTTAGGTGAGGTGGAGACTTGAATGGCCGTTTGATTGCCAGTTGTGTCAGGAATATTCCTACCAAAAATTATTACAATTTTGTAATCCATTTTCATGTTACAGTCGATAATGTCGGGGTCCCATTTTTGAGACTCATTGTATAGTGTTAAATTTTGAAGTCTGTAAGATGAAAACATTTGTTAGAGGATAAGCAATCGCAAAAAAATTAATCAGGAATAGACAGAATAAAAACAGTGATTCAGTGCTCATAACAGTATATAGTGTACAGTCTGAATAACGAAATGTCTATGGTTGTTAGATACCTCATAGTTGAATGATTTATTTATCTATGTCTTATGCCCACTAATATTATGTGCGAAACCCAGCTAGAGTCAGCCCCTGCATAAAATGTGCATCTACTTACTCACAAAAGTTACAGGCAGTTAGTGTGACATATAGGAGGACCTCACTATATACATCCAATTACTGATTAAGCAAATATTTCATAATTCATCAAGAACAGTGCACAACACTAGTAGGGCAGAAACACAGTACACATATACACAGTAACACAATACGTACATACAATATTACTACCAAACTGAGTCTGCAGTATTCAAGTTTGATATGAACACAATAGCACATACAACACAAGAAATTATAGACAATAGACATGCACAAAAATATATGGTATATGTAGGTAAATCTAGTATGGAAACTAGTTAAAGGCATTGCTGTGGAATATGAGAGTGTTTCCAACCCACAGTCCCTCCTGTGAAAAATGTTTGTATTTTCATTATTTAGGTGCTAAATCTTAATCCCACAGAGGTATGGGACTTGGTAGCATTGGGCATGATGCTAAGTCTAATTATGGGACAATACATGCATGGTAACTTACAATACCAATTGTCAGAGTGAAGGAATACAAGACTGATAACTAGTACAAAGACAATGAACAAAAAGGTGACAATTTGTCTATGTGGAACAATGTCAGCAACGTGATGTCTACAACAACGGCTGCAGGACCAGCTATATCATAAGACACGCTCAGGCATAACTGTTCTGTGTTCATTAATACTAGGGCAATGTGAAAAGTCCAATGATCATTTAGACTGCCAGTACACTGTGAAGGTGTGCTGCTGTGCAAATGAGTGAGAGTTAAGCTTTACATCCTGCTCGAGACACTATAGGTTATTTCAGAGATGGGTGCTTCTGTATGAAATGAGTAAGTGAAGAACTACTTCAGTCAAATGAATGACCATCGTTATTGCTGCCTCAACTACTGAACTGGGACAGTACAAGACATTTAAAATGCTGAACGCATCTTCCATTTACTCCGATGAGTATATAGATAACTTATGAAGCTAGAAGAACCTCAATTCATGGGTAACTGCATTTAATGGGTCGAAAGCTAACCGATTTTGTTACCTCATATCACAAGCACAATGGCGCGGCGACTCAATACTTGCAATTATGCAGTTTACTTCACAAAATATGAAGTGAGTGCTAAATGTTACATGGCATCATCTACTGACAATCAAGCTACAGTAGTAGAAGCTGACATTTGATTTCTAGATGTAACAACAGACAGTATGGTACAACACTAACAAAGGCACTTGAAATGGTTAATGCAGCATCACATCACATAATGTTGACTGACTAGATCTCAATAGTGCAATAAATCGTCTCACACATAGACAAACAATGAACACCGGTGGACAACTCGCATCAGACTTATTGGCTGACTACATCCACATTAATCTGACTGACAAATGACCAATCCTGTCCCATGGGCTAGTCCTACATGCCTGCATCAAAAATGACCTGGGACAAAATACCAATAATCAATGAGCTAGGCCTAGTCCAGCCAACATGATAAAAAAAACTACACTCGGGTGTCGATTTTTTTCTGACTATCCTGTGCCGAAAAGTGCATATGAACTGAGTAAATGACCATTTGGTTTTTCTTATATCAGTTTATTCCGTAAGTTTTTAAGAAATGTCAGTGAAAATCTGATGTAACGTCAGCAAAACTGGGCTGCTGAAGATAGTCAAAGTGCACCAGGTCAGAAAGTATGGGTTGGGGTGGGCCAAACAATTACAGTCTAGGCACCAGGCTGCCCAGTACACCAGCCAGTCTATAGAAAGAGGGACCTCTGATGTCAATCACATGGCGTCAGGCTGAACGTTTCCTGCGTACATAGCAAGCCGATAATTACAATTTGCAATAGAAAACTGGCAGCAATAGCACACTTTTTAGTACTAAGCTAAAATTCACAGCACAGCAACTTATCTACTACCGTAATCACGAATGACATAAATCATCTCAGTATGGCGAGCTGAACAGTCAAGGTAGTCCGGTAACTGAACAGCACAGAAGTGGCACGTCTGATGCCCTGCAGTGTTTGGGTGTGTACTTCACAGCACCATCTGTGACTTGGCAAGTCATTGTCAGCTGCACTTGAGTCCTTATTCGGGACTTGGGCTGACTGAATCGAGACTTGATTACATTGCTGCTGTTTGAGCCCATATCCATACAACTGGCTACAGCACAAAATATGATGCTGGGACTTGGAAAGTACTGGTATGTGATCAGTACAAATTTCATAGAATGCCGTTTGAATAATACTGAAAGCCGTCGTACAGTTTCGTCGTCAGAGAATTCATGCTGGAGTCAACCATCGTGTCGACCAGCAAATGAAGCTGCTCTTCAGTTAGGTTCAGATGAAAACGCTCTTTGAGGCTCTTGATTGTGCTAGCTCCGCTCCCAAAGCACGCTAACTGCAAGCCTATACAACATACAAAAACCATTAAATATTACAACAATATAGTCACAATAAAGTTCATGCTATTCTGATTACAACAGTGCATTAAAAGCATCAAGGTAAAAATGCTCCGACAGTTTCCATATGCAATAACAGTAATGCACATCCAGGTGGTCAGTATAAAAATAATGTGTTAAGATCATAGTTTTCAATTCTCAATGATTATGAATATTGAATACTCCTCCTAATTCCCCAAATGCTTATTGATACTGTATTCCAGAGACCTAATTAATAAAACCACCTAGCAATTTTCCTAACATCTTCCAAAATTCTTCCTACGTCAGTAGCTTCATGGTGCCGACACATACGTAAGTTTTTTCTACAAATTCATTGTTTCTTAAGTACGATTTTTCTCACCTTTTAGTAAGTTCAACATACGAAAACAGTATTCGTAAATCAGGGCCCAGTTCCCTGGCATTGGTGGGTCTGTTACACGGTTTATACTGTAACCATGAAACCCACAACTGCATGGAACAAATTTCCTGATGACGATGGCAGACTGAGGGTAACGAATAATTATTCAGACACGGATAACAAATGATGCAGTGGCAATAGTGAACAGCGGTGGCACTGACCTGTCTGCATTATTTCCACTAGAGACACGATCTTGTCCATGTGCTTGCGTGCAGCTATGAGGCCTCGCAGCATCAGGATCTTGAAATACTCAAACATGTCGTTGCCCAAGCCTCCCATCACCTAGCAGTCATACCACAACCATACTCCGCTTACACAATTACTGAAATACTGCAACATTCGTCAGAAATGAAGAAGGAAAAATGAAATAAATCAGTAAACAGACAAATCACCGATTTACTGACGTATGTAGCTCAGAATCATCATCATCATCATATCTGGCAAGCACCACTAAGAGTGCATAGCGCCGAACGTAGACATCAATCTCCAGAGTGGACGGTTCTGAGCCAGATCAACTGCGTCGTCCATACTGAGGTCGCTGGATTTCAGATCCTGCTGAATGGTTTTCATCCATGTAGTACGAGGACGTCCCAGTGGTCTCCTCCAGTTTCCTGCGGGGGAAGCTGTTAAGATCTGTTTTGCATCTGTTTCATCAGGCATTCGTGCAATGTGTCCGAACAGGGACAGGCGCCTGACTGGACTATGGCTGAGAGATGGGGTTGCTTGGTTAACCTTCTGACTTCATCGTTGCGCACATGCTGTTGCCAAGTGATTCCTAGCAGCATTCTCAGACACCACTGACCAAGTGCATCGATCTTGCGCACATCATTCAGCTCAGAACGGGCCCCATAATATTCAGTTGGAAACGGTTAACAACATTCCAACCAAAAAAGGTCGAAGTTTGATTTTTTACAATTATCTGACATCAATTCAATCAAAAATCGAAACAAACTGGTTATTGCTACCAATGTGACAAATTCCTGCGTATTCACACAGTCCAATTAATCAGTCAGCCATTTACATAGACAGCAAATCAGCTACCCAAGTTGATGTTATTAGAAATGACATAAATCAAGTTGCACTGCAAAACGCACAACACAATCACATATAACTCGGTTATACCTCGACAAATTCATGTGTCAGCTTGAATGCAGATGTTTCAAATCCAAGATTCTTTCCCGGTGAATTTGAGAAAATAAAGCCAAAGTCAATGTGAATAATGTGTCCATGAGAATCCAGCAGAATGTTGCCATTGTGACTACAGACAAATACATCACAATGCATTATAACTTCACTCTTAAATCAGCTCACTGAAACGTCTCAACAAACTTTTTAACACTTCAATTTTGTCATTTCCATTCTAACTCATTACTATAAGGTGAGTAATGTAATTTTAACATAACATTTTAACATAACATAAGTAATGTAATTTTAGCATATTATAAGTAAATAAACTGTGACTGTAAACAGTTTTTTTCAGCAACAAAGCCTTTGTTCTGCTCACCTTGCAACTACACTGTGTCTCAAAAAAAACCGGACCCCTGCTACCTTTTGCAATAACTCCAACAGTCCTGGTTCAATAGCAATAGATTTTGACAAAAATAATCGTCAGAGAATCAGCAC
>Ga0209671_1004133_pt1 | contig 14251 bp, 5 predicted proteins | sample WorMetHERISLAND2_2_FD_187401 | JGI IMG/M metagenome (GOLD analysis project Ga0209671, IMG submission 187401) | Marine gutless worms symbiont microbial communities from Max Planck institute for Marine Microbiology, Germany - Olavius geniculatus... | ecosystem: Host-associated > Annelida >... | reverse complement strand
GACCTACTCTGTCTCTCATGTGTGGCTCGGTAGTCTAACGGTAACGTGTCGGACTTGTAATCCTGAGGTAACTCAGAGGCGCAGGTTCGACTACGCACCAGGACGCTGCCGGGTAACGACCTTACGCAAGTTGTTCGCACACATGTGCCTCTGTCACTAAGCAGTATAATTTGGTACCGGCTTCACCGCTGGGACGTAAACAGACACACCGCGTGATACACTGGCCCCGTATCCGTGGTCTCGCAGTGTAAAAACTGGTGTCTGGCTGAGGGCCAAGGAAACGGAGATCAGCGCAAGGCTCGGGAAGGACTTTACGTTTTTTACTCTGTCTCTCGCCGCAGTGTTTCGAGTGTTATAACTGCTTATGATCTCGCTCCATTGCAGTGTGTTATACTAGTTATACTCGCATAGTGCACTGTAGAGTGTAGACCGTGTTGAAACGTATACTTAAAACGCAATGCGATGTCAGAAGAGCCATAACAACATCCAAGTTATCAGAGTGCATGTGTGAGTGGCGTGAATAATACGGACCCACGTGCAGTATGCGTGTGTTATTAAGTCGCATTCGAGTCAAGACAAAAATGAAATTACGGTTGCGGACAACGATATAGGCTAGGCTTACTTTAAACAATGGGAATCAAAGTCGTAATCATCAGGCTAAATCCCTGCAAATACAGATCTTAGATGACAAGTCGTACATGTTGACCGAAGATGTCTTGCCCTCACCGCAAACTGGTGACCTCAGAGAGACTTTGTCATCAGCTGACAAAACATTGACGTCGCTATAGACAGTCGACGCAATTGAATCTTGACAAGATTTGACGCGTGTTCTGTTATGTCGCAGCTAACTGAGCAGCTACTTGGATCGACGATATTCCAATCCGCTCATCAGCTCAGAGACACTACAGCAATTTCAGGACACTCTGACTGTAGATGTAGATAGACTGTAGATGTTGAAACTCAAAATACATTCCACGCATCATGCATTTTACTAAAGGCATTTTAAACGTGTAATATTTAATCACTTAATCGTGTGAGTGGAGTTAAGAAGAAGGGTCACACACAGCTAGCTTAGCTATCCGCAGACCTCTGGAGCATGATAAAGACTCGCAGGCCGCATGCATTGATCCGCGGACGCAGTGTGACGTCGTTATCTTGACGACTGGACGTGCGTTAGACTCGTCATACCGACGCCTGCTATTGCTCTCCATCAAACATGATTTATTTCCCATTTCGGTGCCTTGCAAGAATTGTGTCAACTCAGTCGGTGTCAGCGAGCCAGAGCGCTTTGACATGAAATAGCTCGTGCACTCCCAGCATGCAGTGCGGTCATCATCTATCAATTAATGACGTCATCGGTGGCACTGTTGTGCGTAGACAAATGACTGAGAACGACAGTGACTGATGCAGCCGCAGCCGCAGCTCCAGCAGCTGACTATGCAGTGACCAGTTACATCTCTCTTCTGTAATATTATAATTTATAATATGCATGCGATACACATTACCTTGACACAATCTGTGTACTTGCCCTTGCTGGTTGGCATTTTGAAATAAGTTAATATTGGGTATAAAATAGCTTTAATGTTAATTTCGTTAAGTAAAACCACTGTGTGTCGTGTCGAAAGACTGAAGTCAAACTGTATTTGTCCATTTTGTTGCAGCTGGTCTCCAGTCGAGGACTTTGTCATGTAAGTTCTACTATATTGTATTAGAATGATTATGTCAATCATTTGTACAGTTAGTACACTACGCATAAATGTACGTAGTAAGTCTTATTGGAGCAATTGTACTGACGAAGAACTAACTCGATTATGGCGTTACCATTATCGTCATATTTGTATTTCTCATGTATCATGTGTGCGGTCATGACCTTGACATCTCTTTCCTGCGACATTGCCTGCAAATATAAAATTCACAGTTCTAACCAAGTTTAAAACTTGCACAAATGTTGTTTTTATAGTTTTTTTCTAGTTAGACGATCGTAAAAGAAAAATAGATAAGCGGAGGGGAAAGATTTGTAATACATTTTCGCAGTTTTAGCATATATTATCTTGATACTCTAGTTTGCTTTGTTACTCCTTTGCTTTGATAGTTTTAGTTATTATTGCAATACATGTACTAAACATGAAACTACTCCGCTTCTCGCAGATGGTTTTGGACTCTCATTGCAGTTTTTAGCTTTGTGTCGTTTTTCGTTTTTGGTGGAGTTTTGAACCTGCAAACCGCTGTCTGCGTCAGTCGAGCGGCTGATCAGCAGACAGAACGCGATCGTCGGAAGTAGCCCACCAACCAACACGCGTGACAGACAGACACCGGGGTGGCAATGCTGGAGTTAGCAAGCCACGTCGACTTGCTACAGTCTGTGATTGTAGCATTTTTAGCGTCTTTGCGACGGGCAGACAAACAGAGAAGTCTGGTGGTGGTCGGTTGGTCGAACAAGTCGGTCGCTGATTCAGGCGTGCTTTGAGCGATCAGCTGAGTCGCGCGCGCACAGCCTCACAATTGACGCCAGAGCGGAGTGGGTGTACTTGGATGGTTGTTGCGTCCCAGCTTCCGGCATCAACTAAAACGACTTGGTTCACTGTGAAACTATGTGACAGCAACGTTAGCAACTAGCATGATTGCAGTCCCACCTTCTTACTGTTCCTTTCTTCCCTAGATCTTCTTTTGCCTCTCGAGCTTTCTGTGTATTCTCGCCTAAAAACTTTAATTCTCTTTCCCTTTACATACGTTCATCTGACAGTCTTGCCACTTTTAAATCTCGTCTTAAATCTCACTTTTTCACCTCTGCTAATCATGTTTAGTCACCTACATGCAGCGCCTCAGATTTGTTTATCTATTACTGGCGCTATAAAATTATAAATGATTGTGATTGATTGATTGCATCGACGTACGAATGGACAGTGCATAAAATAAATCCAGTAGCCGAGGAAGCGACATTTTCATACTAGTTTACGACGTTATTTTGTTCTGTCCTTTGTGTCTAACTTCAATATTAACGCAATCGTTGTTTTACAATTACGAATTCTAAACACAAAAAATGTTAAAATTAGAACTACGACAAAAACTGCGCAGCAGCCATACAGACCGGATACGACTAAATGTCGGATTCGAAGAATTAGGACTGTATGTAATAGAAGTCTTAAAAGTTCTTAAGAGTCCTTAAGTCTTCAAGTCCATAAAAATACGAATAATGACTGACAGAAAACGAATAAGCAATGTAACCAGCGTCTCTGCTTTGCCCGAAGTGTGGTACCAAGTCGTCTAATGTCGGAAATCGAAGTCACCAAACTGTCCCGACAGCGCCGAGAAGTAACTGCGGCGACAACAGAAAACGGGAAATGAAAAGGGCGGAGATAGTACGAGCTCGACTTCGGACCAGCTGCGTCAAACGCCAATAGGCAAGACGTAAATTCGGTTAGGTTTCAACTAGAACTAGTAGAGAAAGATGCTACTGAGTGAATAATTGTGTTTGACATGCAGAATAGATACTGATCAACAGCTGGTTGAAGATCCAAAGCACTATCAAGTAGTGTTTATGTTAATTTGAAACTGGCAAATAAGTGACGAACTGCATAAAAATGCCAATTCTATTATCTCAAGTATTCATTTTTAACAATTTTAATATTTTTTACCATCGTGACCTTTATTAGGCCTAAACTAAGTTTTTGCTAGTGCAGCAACGCATTGGTGATTGTGGTGAAGACTCAAGACTGTATTTGTATTGGGTAAATACTTCTATTGTAATAGTGCTACGCCACAGGGAGTGGCAAAAATTATCGTCCCCAGCAGCATACGTTTCGCGCCGAGTGGAAATAATGCATGGCATCAAGTCCCCGTAATAAAATAAGAAATTATTATTGTGCCTCAGATACTAGATCGATCGTCGGCGACGTGAGGTGGGCGTGCTGATTTTGCGTTTTTTACGACCTCAGACTCAGCTCTGCGCGTTGCACGGTAGTCACTGCAGGCTGTCGACCAGAAGCGTCGTAGGTTACGAAAGTTGGGGTCAAGAAGTTGCAATGTTTTGACAGCAGTGCTGCAAATTTCTGACAGAGAATATTATTGATGCTCAAAAGTTTAATTGCATAAAATAAAAACTTCAGCCTAGAATTTTGTAGTTTTGGCAAAATTTTTCTGACAAAAAGAACATTTTTCGACAGGCTAAAATTTAAGAGAGGGACAGGGGCAATTGTCTTTGCCTCCATGCCACGACGCCATTGGGGTCTACATTGAAACAGTTGCGGAGTGGAGCCACATAGCTGTCGTGGACTGTGACATTATACGGACCAAGCGACGGCGCGTGTTGATAAAATGATTCACTTCGCGTAACATTTAATTCATATTCATAATAAATGGTCACAGTAGCCAATATATTAGAACAATATATTAGACGCAATTATACGCTTAAGCTAGTCTATAAGTGAAGGTTCGGGTACTTGTGTATGTTTGCTTACATGACCATTACAAATATGAAACTGTAATAGGCTGTGTAAACTGCTCGTCATAACACTGCTTGGTAAATACAGATAAGCCTAAGAATTTGCTTTCACACCATATAACTTGACTGGCAATAATGCAAGCCCGTAGCAGACGTGGCTTTCGACTGATACCATGTACAATAGCCGAGCTGCGGGCAGACAGACGGAGTCTGATACAGACACGCTGTCTGTCAACAAGGGTCGCTTATAGCAGTCGCGAGCAAATATTAGCAGTGAAGCTGTGCATTAACTGTTCCTCTTATCCACCCCATTGTGTTACAATAGCAGAATAAAATCTAATCCCACGTTGTCACGGTATATCGTTGAAACAATTCGTGGTGCTCAGTCGACTGCATCAAGTGGTGGGCCGGCGTTGCGCTAGATTGGAGTTCCACCCACTGTCAGCCATGAGCTGTGGCCAAGCAAGGCACATACATCGACAGCGGGTCAAGCACTCGACCTCACGGTCGCCAGCAAACAACTCTGATGAATATCAATTGCCGCTATTCAGTCACAGATCACTCATACTCTTTGTGTCTGGGACTCGTTCACAACTGCTACCGCTGGAGTTCTAAGGACGGTAAAGTTCGAGGCGGAACCGGCACATAATGAAGCCAGTGACACACAACAGAACTGAGCGATAATAAAGAGACGTGATTGCGTTTAATCTATAACTTATCGGAAAAAAAGTTGACTACTGTACGCAGCTTAGACAAATTTTGGTATATTTAAGAATATTTTATACAAGAAATTTGAGCTAATGCTCACGAGACGCGCGAAAGCCTATAGCACCTGCTGTTCGCAAACTGTCAGACTATCTCCAGCCATTTCGTCTCGACTATTTGATGCCCTCGTGAGCAGGTTTCCTTGCACCTAGAAAATCGAGACTTGGACCGTCGAAATCTACGTTTAATTTTAAAAATTTCGTACAAAGACTGATCCGGACAGAGAGACAGACCGACGGACAGAATTGCGATGGCTAAGACGCGCTGAAAGCAGTAGGTGCTTTCGCGAGTAAAAATGGGCGGTAGTAGGCGTACATCACTTTGATGGAAAGATTTATTTGCCATAATAATAGCCAGAACTAAGAACAACAACACAAAAAACAAAGAAGCAATAACTTAACTGCTTAACACTGTTTGACATCATTACTATTACATCTTAATTAGTTCAATAACTTAACTACATCTTTCTTAGCCTACACGCATCCATTATATTTCTTTGTATTAATAGCATATTAAACAGCTTTTAAAAATTCGTGCCAAAAGTTTGATGGATTTGATGCTTTCTTTTAACAAAATTGCTCGTTAGACGTGATTTTATACCGCATCGTGCTTCCAAAAAATTCTACATTTCTTAAATTGTTAATTTTAATGTTGACTTAATTTACAGCAAATATCTCGTCGCTGTTATACTTATTGAATTGTAGCATTTCAGCCATTTCAATAAATATCCATTTATATTTGAGAGGAGACCACGAGTCCGCGACCAGAAAGTTGTACCAGCGGTGTCTGCCGACTGCTGGTTTTAGCGTTCTGCACATCTGTCGGTTTCTGAAATCATCGTTAGGCTTTACCAATATTTAGTGATTGACGACAGTGTGGTGTTAAACGTTGTGCAAGTCGTCGCGTGCTTATGCTGCTTTGCTGACAACCGTGAGATGACGGGCGAAGTTTTAGCCTACGTCGTAAAACAAGTCACGCATGAAGTCGCCTGCTACAAACAGAGACGTCATTGTCGTCAGTCGCCACAACTGACCGTCCAGCACTCCAGCCCAATCACAAAATCGATTCCATGCCAGTGGCGCTGTTGCGACGTGTCAGTACCTTCTTCAGATCCTCGAAACGAAACATGCGAGCACTAAGCGAGGGAGAGGGGGAGAGATAGACAGCTTATTCTCCAAAACCCACACAAATGTGTAATAACAAAACGATAACGTGATAACACAGGATGGTGGCCAGAATAACAGAGGAAGGAACAGGCGGGCTACATTAGGGGACCGTTCTGGCAGCCGCGTAGAAAAGGATAGTAATTAAATGAACACGTTACAAGTAATAGCGTATTTACTCTGTAAAAAGAACTTCGAAAGTGCTCAGTGTGCTAGTAAAACAAGAAAAGTAAAAACGTTTGAGGTGGTCGCTAAAGGTAGACGGAAAATATGTGTGCAGTGTGCTGGTATTAAGATAGTTTGGAAGAGCGGTCCAAGTGGATGGATCGGCATGTCCAAATGCACGTCATTCATATATCGCCATTCTGATCAGCGGATCCACAGTCTGAATCTGATCCGGTCAGTGACGCCAAGCCAGTGTGAAACATGGCGACGGAAATAGGTCAGTCTTCGGTCGTACTTGCCGCAGTTTGACACAACTCGCGCAGCTGCGTCGAGTACACGTTGCCTACTAAATTTTTCGCTGTCGGAAATTTTTTTCGTCAGAAAATTTTTGTCAAAAATGCTACATTTTTGACAAAAGTTCCATTTTGGAAAAAAATTTATTGGCAAAATTAAAATTTTGATAACCTATAATCTTCTCTGTCGGAAATTTGTAGCTGTCTGTTGGTAAGTAGCAACTTCGTACACAATGCATGCTTCGACGGACTAACCAATGTGCGTTTGTCGAATGGGTTCAACCACATTGTGGTGTTTAGTAGGCCATTCAGCAGCAAAACTAAGTTACTTTGTATTGCACATGTTTCTCGTATGCATGGACACAGCGCATGATACCGTAGGCTGGTCATCGTCAGTGGTAAACTGACGAAAGAGCAAGTCTTTGCCTGTTGACGCCGATTGCGAAGCAACGCAGGTACCGAGATGTCTCGTTGTCTCGTACCCATCGGTCGCACAGTCGGCGTCGCACGGGGCAAGCGTTATGGCTCATGGCTAATATACGGCAATAGTTCAGCGACGCATGCAGTCACAGCAACGACGACCGATGACGATGAGTGACGAATGGCGCCGGAGCAACTCTGAATCAGCGTCGACGCGTCATGTGGATCAGCGGATCAGTTCATATAGACTACAGACCGCTGTCGTATATGTTCACAGTTAGCACGGTAGTGCGTAACACTGTTGTAAGGGCGACTATCAAAGTCAATGGAAAACCCCTGTATCAATCGACTTAAAATTTGACTTCGATGATTAGGTCGGCCATGTGACCCTACCTGCCAAAAATGGTACAAATCAGTTTAGCAGGGCGGTGGGGCAAATGGGTCAAATATAATGTTCATAAATGGGTTCTTTTTTCTTTCTTTTTTATACTTTTCTTGCCAAGCTCTGAAGAACACATTTTTGGGAGTATCGCCATATTTTTTGCACTGGATGACGTGTTTCGGTGGGGATTGATTTCCTTTTGACTGAGGGGGTCTCAACATTTATCTTTTATATTTTTTCCTTCTAATCCCCCCAAACACAAATTTTTGGCCCATTTTTGGAATGAGAAAAATAACACTGAAAATGCTTAACAATGGAGATGCTTGTCTACAAACTACCCTTAATCGTCATCGTAGCCCTACCAAAGTGGCATAGTGAATAGGCAACGTGGCCTCGGGAATTCCAAATATGCGGTTATTTTGGACCCCCGGTTTACAGGTCACGTGACACGGCGCATGCGCAGTGAACTTTTGGCCTTTAACATGGGCAAATGCAAATTTGAGGCTTATATCTCCCTAACGTTGGAAGTTAGACGCATGATTACAATGGACCACCAATAGGAAACCACATATGCCGAGTCGAATGGTCACGTAACCGATGACGTCACGTGACTCCAGAAGGTCAAGGTCGTGACCCCATTATCTTTGAGGCGCCATATCTCCCAAACGGTGCAAGATAGATGCATGGTTACAATGGACCACCTATAGGAAGTCGCCACCGCGAGTCGAATGGTCACGTGATTCGGTTGGGTCACATTATTGCTTTTAACTCATGGTTAAATTTGCTAATAAAACAGCAAATATTAAATATTAAAAACTTACCAGTTTACACTACTGTGTAAGGGCGACCAAGTCACACATCCAAAACAGCCGAAATCATTTTACTAGGACACAGAGTGATAGAACGACGAACTGGCTTGCCCTTACAGACCCATCTGACCTGACCCAATTTAACCTTTTTCACTCCCGCATTATTTCGTGAGCCAATAAACGCAGTCAATGCAAGTGCGATACAAATATTTTCCAGCTGATTAAATGTACCGCTGGTTTGTAGCTATAAAAAAAGTTAAATTGAAAAAAGAGTTTAACCTTTTTTGGAAGATTTGTTTAACCACTCTTCCAAAATAGGTTCAACTGGTTATATACTGGCATGTAGGTGTACGGTACCTTAGTCACCATGGGCTGTAGGTTATTCATTTATGCAGATTGCAGAAGTTATGATTTCGTCAGTTCATCCACACCTCGCATGTCATGAATCACTTAAATTTAACCTTTATCTTATCATCCTCAAAACTCACGTACGAGCATTTTAAGATAAAGTATGAAATCGATCCACAATGTTTCTTGCCATTCGTGTGCACAAAGACTCTGTGTTCAATGCTTACTTTACTTGAGAAAAAAGGAACGCGTCATTCGATAAGTATTGATGGTGAAAGCCTTTAGGCTTAATGTATTGGTAATGTCACATTGGTTTGTAAGGGCAGCTAGTTCGTCGTTCTATCACTTTGTGCAAAATGATTTCTGGTGTTTTGGATGTGTGACTTGGAAATCTATATAATAATTGAGAGTTGCGACCGCCAATAACTTTTAAGCGGCACGACGTACGGCCGCGAAATTTTGCATGCAAACCCATGTCGTACGTGGCCGTGCTATAGGCTAAGTCAGATATCGCTAAGGGGTCGTCCGTTTGAGAAAATTTCATTTTTTCTAAAATTTTGCAGTCACGAATATTTAGCCTACAAATATGTCATTGCCTCAAGACTGGCACACTAGCTCTGATGTGCTGGTTTTGACAGTCATTCGTTTGTGACTTTTATTTCACCATCTGATGCACAACATGTTCAAAGGTGACGCATGCGAAAGCTGTCATGTTCAACGTTTTGGCTAAGTAATTTTATCTCATGTTGGCTGAACTTGGCTCACAACCATTGGCCTATACTTTATAGCTGTAAGAGTAACAACTGCGATCAAGCTAATTTGGAAAAGACCAATTCCTTGTCGTTCGTATTCGCCAGACGGCAGCATACGATTGATGGTTTGGCTGCAACTTGCAATTGCATGTTTTGGCTTGAGGTATGATCCCAAATCTTCCCTTCCACTGCCAAATGGCATCAAAATCGGTCGAACCGTTTAAGCACTATAGGCAGGATGCGCGAATATGACAGACGAGTGAGACGACAGACAGACCGACGAACCACGCTATGCAGAAAAGGGTATATAGAAATAAATAAAATCGTCTGCGCTGCAAGAGCGTTTCCACCTAACCACTATGGCCTAAAATCACAATCATAGAAACTTAAGTTTGGCTGGCGATGAAGGTGACGGTACAAGTGGACGGTGCGGTAAGTCGGTCGGGCACTGTTGTCGGCGACTTCGCAGTGCTGTCAGTGACGCGCCTGTACGTCGGTGCAATGCCTCCGACCGGTGGTAACACATCAACGCACGCGTCTGTATCCTGGCAGCTGCCACTTCATCCGACGAACAATCTTCACGGATGTCTGCGACAAGTAGGCTATTAACACGCTGTACGGCAATAAAAAGAACTCTCTACAAAAATGTGAATTTCAGTTTTGTACGAAGCTTTTCGTGTGTTATCAAGGAGAAAAATTTTGCTACAGTCAGAACAAGTTTCGTGCAATAATAATTTTTTATATATGAATTAGCAAAATTACGGCGCTTTAGAAATTGTCATTGCCCATGCATTTTAATAAAGATAAGCCGCCCACAAAGAAAAACCGCAGCCAAAAACACAATTACTTTACTAATTATTACGTTTATTGTTTTTTTTCTATTTTAATTACAATAACTATTATATGTAAAAGGTTAGTGAGTGATGAACTAATAATATTTTGGCTAAATATATGCTTCTACTAATTTGTGATACAGTAAAGATCGTAACAGGTTTTTTTTGTTATTTCAGCGATATAGGCCTAAATTAAACATAGCATTATAACACGTCACTGTGAGATATTTATTCCAATCATAGTAAACAAAACTTGCTATTATTACAGTTGACATTGCTAACCATTCCAGGGACTAATTAGTCAGACAGAGCTTTTGTCTTGGGCTCTTGTTGTGCTTTTTTTCCGTCTGAGCTCTGAAGGGTTGTTGTGAACTTGAGCTATAACAGACAAACGCCCCAGTGAATTAGTAACGGTGGTGATTGGTCAAGTCAGTTTATTAAACTCAGCCCGACCATCCTTCCGTGAGAAAGTGCGATGAATACCAGTGAAAACCGTAGTACAAAAACGGGCACACCGCGCGATGTACCAGCTCTATATCCGTGGTCGTCCAGCGTAAAGTGGTGTCTGTCTGAGAGCTAAGGAAACAGAAATCAGCGTCACTCTATCGGCCTTGTGGCTCGGTATAGGGACTTCACGTTTACGTTTTACATAACAACGTTTGGTTGAACTTAAAGGTGACGTACACGGCTGACGGAGTTCATCTGGACCTGGTGCATCTCGTGCGTCAGGACTCTGGTGTCGTCGTCGCGCACGGAACTCTGGTGTTTGATCGCTGTTCAGACAGCTTCACAACTCACCCCATCATGTTTGTCGGCGGAACCGAAGCTTCGCTGCAGCTGCCTGGCGCATGGCGGTCGACCACAGCGGCCGGGTATTCTGTTCAGCTGACTCTGACCACCAACGAGCCTGATGGACTTGTCCTGTACGTTCCACTCGGAGACGACGACGAGCAGGACCCCGGTTTTCTTGCCCTCGAACTGTTCGAAGGTGTCGTCAGACCTGCAATCTTTTACTTATGACTATAGTGCAATCAGTTTTGTTAGCTATAGGCTGGGCATCACGTTGGCAGATGCTAGTGGTACTGCGGAGTAAGAGTCATGGTCACTGAGGCAGTACTTCTACACCGTGGGCCATTGAAACGTGTCACTGAACTTTTGTCCATATCTCTGCCGTTTTTGGATCTGCCGTCCGTCCGTTTGTTTATCTACAAATACCGGTAGCTTTTTGTGGGTAGTCCGATTCGAATGAAATTTTGTGTGCTAGTGAGTACTGCATGGTAATATGCCATTTGTCTTGATCCAAGGTCAAGGTCAAGGTCATGAGACCAAATTGAGAAATCTTCCTTTTTCAAAACTTATCTCTTCTGTCATTTACAATAGAAACTGACAATTGACTATTGATTCTTAAATCAGAGGAAAATACCGAAATTCGTTGAAGCTGGATTTTTGATTTTTGGTCTAGTTGTTGCATCATATGACTGTGATCTTCACCAGTATGTAACGTTGCAAAACTGGTATACAAAAGTCGACTGCATCACCAAGGCGAATTTATGGTAAAATAATCCTATGATGTTGGATTTCGCAAAGTAATTGCAGCGGCTATGAGTGACTGGATATAGTTTTAAGCGTAGTCGCCATCCAGCGCAACACACCTAACATACACAACGTAACGATCGCAGGACGCAACGGACGCAACGACCGCTTTTATCCTTGACTTTCGGCCGTTGCATCAGCTGCGTCTGTTGCGTTCGTTACGTACTTTCCTGCGTGCGTTGTGTGCGTTGCGTTGAATGTAAACTCCGACGAAGTCTATCTGTTTGTCTGTGTGTAGGTAAAATGCAGTTAGTGGTGAAGACGACTGGACAGCAGCGAGTGCTCAGAGTGACGCCAGATGGCGGTCGTGTCGACGACTTGAAGCCTCACTTCATCGCCCTCCGAGCAGACAACAGTCGAGGCACCATACAGTTGGATGAGTCTCCGCAGCGTAGCTTCACCATAGCATCACGCGCCACGGTCGACAGCAGTAGCACCACAACGTCGTCGTCGTCCACGATACACCTCGGTAGCTCTGCTCACTCGTCCGACACACCGGCGCGGCGTCCCTATCTCTCGCCTAACGGATATGTCGGCTGCATCCAAGTGAGTACCCCAAGCTTAAGAACGTGTCTACATATGCGGCGACAAAACGTCACATGCGACAGAAACAGGGCGGGGCTAAGTACAGTGCAGCTATCAATCAACTCGGGTTTGGCAGCGTTATCGCGCGAGACGCCACCAGTGCAGCTTCTCGTGCGATGGCGCGATGGCGCTGCCATGCCCTTTGAGTTTTCCCCATTTTTGTTGCATGTGAGGTTTTGTCACACATTTAGACAATCTCTGAGAGCCTTGACGGCTGGACGGCACGAAAGGCACGGAGATTTAAAAATATTAAAGGCATGTGTGTTCATGGGAAACCCAATGGCGGAGCTACGGAGTGTCACCTGCCATGTGCGATCACAATGTGTTATCTGCAATTTGACACAGGTAAACGTGTTCCGCTTCAACCTTTGCGGTACTCCATTTACCTACCTCGAAGGGATCGAAAGCTGAGTTGACCTTGATGTTTGTTATATGCCGAGATGGTTTATCTGTCAAAGAAGGTCACCACGCAGGTAGTAATCACTTTATGCTGACCAGGCAGGGAGTTGAACAGTTGAACTTACGACCGTTTGATCGCAAGTTCGACCAGTTAACCGTTATGCCACGAAGACATTTCTGTAAAAAGGGATGCGCTTCTGCAACGATTCCCAAAATCGGCGAACTTTTATGATTTACCAGAACACTCAGTGATTTAAATTTATACACCGTGTCTACGAAAAAACTGTGTCACTTTTATTTTTAAATAACTTTGTGAATCATTGGCCGATTTTAATAATTTTTGGCCCGCAAAATTATGAAACAACTTTGCGTAGAGGATTATACTTTAACTCGCTTATCTTAGTAATGTCGATACACTACCTTGTGAGATGCAGAAGTCGCAGTTTAGCCATTTACAACAGAAAATTTATACTGGCCAGCGCATGCATTGGCTCAAAAAATCACTGAGATCACAAAATCATTGAAAATCGGTTACATATTCAATTTTACTGATATTTATTTTATATCGTACGTCGACGAACTGAAATGATGCATCTGGGTCAGCAGTTACTGAACACGCTGTTGGCGAGCGGCGCCAACGTCCACTGATTGCGTTCGTGCTGGAAAAAGACATTTTGAGCACATGCAGTAATAAAGATAATGTGATGTGACACGTGTGACTGTTTTAGAGATAATAACTGTTACTTATGTTTGTTGCTATTCATTTGCTGGAGACTGTATGCTATGTTGTTGGTGTACATAGGACGTGCGCGTGGGAGCGCGCCGAGTAGACCTGGTGTCGCTGGTACGTCATCAAAAGTCGCCCGGCGTGATGGCCTACTGTCAGGTGCCCGCCAGCCACACACGTCACTGTGCGTCAATGCCGTGTCTACATGGCGGAGTCTGTCACGAGCGATGGAACCGCTTCACCTGCGACTGCTCGGCTACTGGACATCGCGCACCCGTCTGCATGCTGCGTACGCTACGCTCTTTTGTGTACGATTCAGGAAAACAGGACTGACGCGCCAAACTCATTTATAATTCGACAGATATTGCATGATTTGTAATTTTTTTCTGTTTATAAGCGGCACGTGGGAATTTTGTTTGGGGCTATGGGTCAGGAGTCTCAAAAAAGAAACTGGGAAAGCTGAAATACAGTGCGAAATTTCTGTCATTGACAAATTGTTCAACGAAACGTTTGGCATGTTTTATTATCCGTAATTTTATCGCGAAAATATTAGAAAGGCACAAAAACCTGTCTGCC
>Ga0209671_1004129_pt1 | contig 14255 bp, 8 predicted proteins | sample WorMetHERISLAND2_2_FD_187401 | JGI IMG/M metagenome (GOLD analysis project Ga0209671, IMG submission 187401) | Marine gutless worms symbiont microbial communities from Max Planck institute for Marine Microbiology, Germany - Olavius geniculatus... | ecosystem: Host-associated > Annelida >... | reverse complement strand
GGGTAAGGTCGTTGCTGTATGCAGAGTGGTCTTGGTGTAGAAAGTCATAGTCATGAACAGTCAGCTGGGTAACTGTTGACTTTGGACTGGACTGCAGTGCTGAAATTTGGGGAAATTGTGCAGCACTTGCTCCCGGGCATCTCCCAGCCCCCTTGCCCATCAGGAGCCCATGTAACTAGTTACAAATTCTGATTGGCCTTTCATTAACACAACTGACATAATTAACAGTTAAATTTTTAATGAAATTTTTCTGATACCATCAGATATTGGCATTGCATCATATTATGGCTAAAGTGCTTTGATTTGCGGCTACCACAGATTAGGCTATAGTATATTCACAGACCCAAATAATAAAACAATTCATAAACATAGATGTCAGGGCTTTCATAAAATCAGATGCCAAGGAGCCCAAGTTTGGCAAATCCAGCTACAGACTGAAAAAGTTTTATGCAACAGTCAGCCTGATTCAAATGCTGCTCGCTTTAGCGCACCAAATAGTTTCGGTTTAATGCTATATGATGTCATAAATTACAGTGACATCACTTCCACAATCTGCTCACACGAATACGCAAAGTAGGTACCTTTTACTGACATAAAGACAATAAAAATTTTTTGTCCAATATATTACGGCTCAAAACTTTTTTAATGCCCCTCGTATTTGCATGAAGTCATAACTGACTCAAATGCTATTATTTGCGGCTAGCACAAATGTAGGCTATTGTATATGCAAATGAGAAATTCACAAACGTATTTGTTAGGGCTTTCACAAAATTAGATGCCATGGGGCTCCACTTTGGTAAACCTAGCTATACAGATTGGAAACTTGTCATGCATCAGTGAGCCTGATTCTAAGCTGTTTGCGTTAGCGCTCCAAACCGTTTCGGTTTAAAGCTATATTACGTCATATATTACAATGACGTCATATCCGCAACCAATTCATTGGAGTTCGTAAAGGATGTACGTTTCACTGATGTATAGATTGTAGAAAATATTATTGTCTAACATGTCGAGGCTGGAAACTTTTGGTATGACCCTCCTATCTTCCAAACAAATTCAAAAAAGATCAGTTCCAAGCTTTGTGCACAATGCACATGTATCAGATGTAAAATTTAGTAACATTTTAAGGTTTTCAACTGTCCAAAAGCATAATATCTGAAGAATCCAACAACCATGTATTCCGAAGTAATTAATAGTCTGCATAATTTAACATTAATGAACATCAGTATTTAGCCAGACCAAACAATCACAAGAGTAACCAATTATCACATCAAAAGTTAGTGAGTTAGTGAAGCAATTTTCTTAGGCAATTTCACTCGAGCACATGGCACGCACAGCCTGCCTACAAGAAAGGGTGAAGATAGATACATTTCCTACTCAACGTTAGAAGAAATCTAATCTTACCAATGGTGGAAACATCCTGCTCTGTTCCACGTCACCACCATCTTCACTACGTTTTTCATTCAAATCGGCAAGTCTTTTGTCAAATTCGACTTCAATGCGCAGGTTCCGTAGCTTGGTCTGTTCATTAGCTGTCAGGTACGGACGTGACTCCAAGTGCTGGATCTCTAACATTTTCTGCTGCATCTTTTCTGGCTTCAACTGCTTGCCTTCGTCTTTTGTAATCTCCCCGCTGGGCTTCATCGCCCTGCCAGTGCTAGCAGAGATCTTCGGTTTCGCCGCAATCGGGGGAGGCAGTTTCTTAGGTCGAACATCACTAGCTGGCATTCCAGGTGGCAAGCTTGGCACAGCACTAGCAGCATTCTGCATTCTTGGGCGTACTTCAAAAGGCAAAGGCCGTGAATCATTGCCAGTGCTGTAAAACTGTGGTACTGGCACATAACCACTAGGTTGCGGTGGTACACTCACTGAATGAGGGACGTTTTGAACATTTGGTGCTCCATAACTATCGCTTTGTGGTGGCAATGGCCAGCTATCTCCAGTACTACTTTGACGACTGGCTTCATAACGTGCATTTGCTGGAACGACTGCTGTGCTACCAGATGTGCTGTAGCTTCGGTAAGGTGCTTCCTGTGAACCATAGCTTACAGCAGTGTTTGGTGATTCATAATAGCCACCTTGTTGGATGGGTTTCATTAATGCCTGATCCCTTGATGTCTCCTGAGAACCAGCAGGCATGGCTTCTGGCAATCTGCTGTCACTGACTGTTGCATCGTAACGAACACTAGGTGGCGCTGGTGCCATTTGACCACCAACATTTGGCATTCTGTAATGAATGCCAGTTTGTGGATCTGGTACGACAGGCCTTGTTGGAGGCATTGCACCCACAACATTTTGCACTCCATAACGAATATCTGCTGGTCTCGGTCCTTCAGTGTATGTTGGTCCTTCATATACCGAATGTGGTCTGTTGTCAGCAGTCAACGGAACACCAGCAGGGACGGCTCTACTTTCAACATTTGCCATTTCATACTGCACACCTAGCTGTGGCAGCGACCTCCTATCATAAATATTTGGTGATATATAATCCGAGAGCATTGCCATGCCATCAGCACTGGTGCTCACTGCTGGCATTCTGCCACCAACATACTGCATACCGGGTGGAGTCATTCCCACACTGTTTGTGGCACCCGGCACCCCATACTGCCCAGCTGGAGGTCGATACTGGTACTGTGCACCACTTGCAGTCACAACTGGCAGCTGTGCCACACTTGGCAAATTTGAACGTACGCTTGGACCAGGATATCGAATATCCTGAGAGGCCATTCCTAGCAATGGTTGTCGGACATTTTGAGGCATCTCAGGTCTCATATTAGCCACCGGGTTCAACTGAGGTACAGCCGACATGGTAGACCGTTGATCGTACATACTGGGTGGCAGCTGTTGTTGGGGTGGTCTGTATCTCAGATCATCAGAATATGCTGAATTAGGAAGCACTGGCCCAGAAGGAAATTGCTGTCCTGAACTAGTAGAAATTTGGCTACGATTTCCGACCAAATTCTCTGTGGTAACTGGCACGGATGCATTACTTTGTGGCAGTAGAGCCGTAGTCTTTGCTGGTGCAGGCATTGCATATCCAGGCTCCATCAACTGACTCTGTGGTCTTGCAGAGTAATTACTCGGCTTCTGTACAGAACTGACAGCAATGGTGGGACCAGTGACATCACTCAATGGCCGATGCTGTGTGCTCTTGCCAAATGCTGGTGGCTGCTGGTAAACACTGGTGGGCAGATTTGAATTCCTGTTGGGACCGCCGGGTTGGTACACATCTTGAACAGCCATTCCTGGCAATGGTTGTCGGACCATTTGTGACATCTGAGGCCTCACATTAGCTGCCTGTGCAAACTGAGGTGCGGCAGACACCCCAGGCTGTTGATCATACATACTGTGCTGCAGCTGTTGCTGGGATGGTCTGTATCTCAGATCATCAGCATACACCAATGTGCTGACAGAAGAAGACACTGCCCCAGCAGAAACAGAGGATTGCAGTCCAGAACTAGCAAACATTTGGCCACGGTTTCCAGCCGCACTGTCTGTGCTGACTAGCATGGATGCACTACTCAGTGGCTGTGATGACACAGTCTTCGCTGAAGCAGGCATCACATATCCAGGCTCAACCAAATGACTCTGTGGTTTTGCAGGGTAATAACTCGGCTTTTGTTTGGAGTCAGTAAGCCCGAGATTCGGTTCATTGTCAAAGCCACGGGGCACCTGTCCCGGACTGTCAGCACCTCTTGCCATCTGGTTTCTCATCTGCCATTCCATAACACGCTGGTCAGAGCCCTGCTTTGCCTCAGTGGCGCCGGGTTGTGTATATTCAGCGGTCACTCTGGGAGCAAGTCGACTGACGGCAGACTCGCTGCGTTGGTGCTGTACACCAGTGATGACTGGCTGTCGTAACTGCACTGCATCAAGATGTGACGTCGACACAGCTCGTGACGAGTCCAAGCGATCGCTCACAGATGCATTGGCCAGGGATGACGCAATGCCAGGCAGTCCACCATCTCTGACTGGCACTGGTTGTTTCTTCAGTCCTGAAACATGCACATCACTCACAGATCAGTCAAACACACACATTCATTACTTTCGATTTCTGTTTAAATTGCCTACTCTTCTGACGATGATCACTCTGATGCAGTACTAAGCATGTCCGATAATGTACCCAAGTAGGACTCAATTCCTTATTGTTCAGGATTCTCACTAAAACCCAAAGACTCAGACTTGGACTGAACTACATCATTGCGATGATAATATATTGGAATTGCTGCAGATTTTATACATATCACCAAAATCTTTGTTGCTCCCTAATCAACTGCATAGATACACAAACGTGACAACTAAATACCGGTAGAGCTGATCATAATACTAACTGACATGGCAAACCTTCCATACTAGAGTGATCTACATTTCTATGTGCCAAAAATAATGTACACAAGACCTGTTCTTAAAATATAAACCTGCCTATATAGCTTTAACTCTCCCTTTGCAAACAATTTTCTGACAGTTTGATATGGCGCATGTGCCTAGCAAGTTATCAATATGAGTGCCATGATGTAGCACGTTAAATCAGTCAGTCCATCAATCACATTATAAAATACCATATCATATATCATAATTGTAAGATTAGCACAAGACAAGTGCAAAATCACTTCTAAACCATGTTATAACAGAATATTACCAACACACCTACTAGACAACTTACAGTCAAATGACTGAACTTCCAAATGTAACAATACCGGAGTCATTTTCAGTGTAAAACTAGTCCAAGCATTGGCATACCAATGGCATTAGTAATGCAAAAAGTAAATGAAGTAATCACTCTCGCCTAGCCCCGGCAATCAAACATAAGCCATCAAGTCAAGTGATTACCAGTGAGTGCGGGCGTTGAAACTGCCTCCATCTGTTGATTGAGTGGCCTTGCAGCAGGACCAGTGGCATCAGCTGACAGCATCCTCTGATGGTCATACAGAGACGTTGGTCTGACTGGCGCTTCCATCTGCTTTACCACTGCTGCTGCTGCTGAACAGAGTATACAGCTACTGGTTAAAGGTTCTGCATAGCTCTTTATGGAAAACCCATCTCAGAGCTATGGAGCATCACCTGCCATAGGGGATCACACAGTGTAACCTGCCACTCAACACAGGTGAACAGGTCCCAGTGGCCCCACCTTAACCGAAGGCTGAGATGACCTTGGAGCTGGTGTTCTTTTATTTGGGGCACAGTAAGTAAACAAGGTTCACAAGTAACTAATTTCAACGCCACAGCATCAAGTAAGAAACAAAAAGATCAGCTGTCGCTAGGATAGCCAACCATACTGATTGTCAGTGACCTTCAAGGTGATCCAAGGTCCATGATTTCCATCCAATCTGAAAAGGCTATGCCACTTCCTATTAATGATTAATAGTAACCTTGGCCCTATCTCTCTCTGTTTCTCAGATATGACCAGTTTTCCGTTTAAAAAACGCAAATTTTTCCTATCCCCTCCATTTAACTCTGAATTTGAAAATGTTCCCCTTGCACTAGATTGCTGAAATATGGCACGCCTAGGTTTAAAGCACACAGCTAATTATTCTTGTAAAAAAATTTTCCTCTACGACCTACTTGTTAACCTGAGTACGTCCGTTACAGACGAACAGACAGACGACAACCGTACCATAAGCTCGACCATTACTTAAGTACATTCAGCTAAGAATGCAGAGTAAGTACGCTTATAAATAAAACATGGATTCACAGAGTGTATACTATTTCAGAAGCTTTAATGTGCAACAGAACAATTTCTGCTCAGCAATTAAACATTTAAAAAACGCTGAAAAAAAAAAATCTAACGAATGGCTGTATCAGTCTGTCATACCTGGCAGTGACTGTGGTTGTGGGAGTTCTTCACAGATGAGCATAGCTAAGCCGTGATACACCGCCGCCTGCTTGGCAACTGTCAATGTTACTTGCTGCCCAGTCGATGCCATTATCTTTGCTGCCCTATTTATCATAGAACAATATCTCTGTCAGCTAGCGGAAGATTTTTTACAATTACTGAAGACATTTCAGTCGACTAAAGGATCGAAAACCGTCAAATTTGCAGTCAGCAAATAGCATTTTATAAATGTAGAAATCAAATTCAAACATCTTGATGCAGGAGTCACTGCCGATGTTGAGAAAAGCAGTTGGCAGAAATTAATTTGATACTCTCACAAAAGCCCTACATAACAAGAAAGCATGTTCATGCCACAGAACAAGGAAATGCAATATGCGGACAGAGTCTTCTGAATTAAATGGCAATCGATCAACAGAAAAGTGACAGGCACTTCAGTTCTGACTGGTAATGCTCAGATAGGCCTATTACTACTATGACAACAACAACAACAACAATGACTACTACTATTACTGCTGTTGCTACTACTACTACTATCACCACGACCACTACTACTATGCTTTTCAATGTTTGTTTAACAGAAAACGAACTTCTCCAAGATGAATCAGATCTCAGAGAGTAAACCGCTAAGAACTGCAGCAGCATACACTGAATGCATTTTGTCACATTCAAACATCAGCGCTGAAGCAAGAAACAAAGAATTTGAGCAACTGTTAAAATAAACAAGTAGACCTACATATCTTGTGCAACGCCGACCAAGCTGCGACCATTCACAGCAAGCAGCTGATCGCCAGTCTGCAATCTGCCATCCTGCAATATACGGCCAGTCAGCATCTGCATCAATGTAATCAGACAGTGTAAATTCACTGGAAAGCATCAAGGGCTGTATGCATAATAATGTCGTAAATTTACTTCCAGACTGAAATCGATTTACGTCGGATGTAGTGCAAAGTCAGCATGCATAACAATGTTGCAGCACTAGTCAGATGCCGACGTCTAAACTAGCGCTAGTCGCTCCAGCAGCCTGTTGTAAATATTTAGTCAGTCGTTGTCAATGTAAACTGACGTCGCTAGGAAGCAGCTGCAATAACATCGTGCATCGTAGAAAACCTCTGGCAATCAATTACGCTACTGAAACTAAACTGCAGTATTAAAAGTTGCTAAATAAAACATTCATCGTCTGATACATTTCATTTATTCGCATTGCACACTCTTACTTAGCCCATGGAGTTGTAATTAGGCCCGAGAACACCCGAGGTTGCAGCAGACGACATGTCAGCCTATATCTATTTTCAGCTGCAGGCCGAGCAAGACACAGCACAGTTATGCCAGGAAATTCCAGAGTCAAACTACTCAACATCAACTACATCGATAGTAGCTAGTCACTCACTATGACAGCATTTTTGCATGCCCACGGATGTAACTTGCTAGTTTGGAAGTAGTTAGTCGCGACGTAGGCCTTATGTCCAAACTAATCTACGATGTTATTATGCATACTGCCCCAGCTAAGCATGAGGCTATTCACTGACAATGATGCACACATCATCAAATGTTGAAAGTCAACACAGTGCATGCTGAACAATGGCTAATGATAAATACAAACGCAAAAGGCTCATCACAAGACAAAGTCAAAATAGACATTAAACAAAACTAGGAATTTGAGGCAGAGCTCAACGCGAGGCAACCTGGTGCCATAAGTCCGAGTGGGGAAAAATTTAGAGGGTTGACATTCCCCTCATAGCAACGTCACATGGGCCAAATGCAATCACATTAGACTAGGCAGCACGCGTAGTTTCAGGAAATAGCACTAAGTCTCAGTCCACGGCTGCTGATTCGTCAAGCCACTTACAAATGTGGTAGAATGCCCCTGCCTCCAAAACCCCTGAACAAATCTTGTTGAAATTTGACCTCAATTTCTTCCAGGTAAGGGTCGTTCATCCCCCAATTTTGGTCTTGGTCTGCTGTCTGTTCTCAAAGAAGAAATAAAAAATAAAAAAGTAGAAGAAACAAAGTAAAAATGTAAGGCTTCTTGTTACTACAGTCTGGGTGGCCTAAATACTTGTCTGCTGTAAGACAACAGTCAGTGAGTGAGCAGACGGTTTACATACTCCAAATTTATGCTTTATCTTAAAACATAAAAACATAAACTTTAGATTTTTACACATAACGTACCACTACAACAGACTAGCATAATACACATACTGTCTAGCTGTCACTGTCTATACCAACAGTGCTACACAAATTTACACTCTAGTTCTACCAGTAGCTTGCTGCAAATAACAGAAAAGAGAGCATAAAACAAAGTGATGTGATAAAGCTAACCATCTCAGCAGCTCCACCCGAGACCACGGACTTAATGTATATCGCTCGCTCTTCTTGAAATTCACCCTGTCACAACACAAGCATTACACAGGTTGGCCACAAAGTAAAAGAAAAAATTAACCAAGTTTTCCAGGTTTATCCAGAGACATAATCTTACTTTTCCATAAGTTATTGCAAAAAGTAATTGTAATAAATGAAATCTGGGGAACACTGTAAGGTCCGCAAACAGGCCCCGACTGCAAATGTATTTTAAAACATTTTTTGCACCCCAGAAACTGCATCTGGTGACACTACTTAGTTTGTTACAATTTTTCCCCGAGTTTGCACACAATTCCCTGACAATTCCCAAAGTTTTTCAAATGTTTTCTACGTTCAGAATATTCCAAGTTTACTGCCATGCTGTTGCATCTTGCTGAGCTAGCCGCTGTGCTAAAAATAGATTAAGACTCAGCTTAAAAATCAACAAAATTAATCAGCACAAACTGTATTGGTAATGACACATAAAAACATTTCAGCATATTTTGCAATGGGCAAATATAATTAATACAATTTACCACTATCAAATTTGAACCATGACATGAGTCACTGGCAGTAATATATCTGAATGTGGCATATCAGAACAATAGTATGTGTGCTTACCGCAAAAACCACTGCAACATACAGCAATCGTCTAAAGCAAAGCAACAGCCGAAATTATAGTCAATCTCCATTATCTCCTACTGCGATGCACCGATCAACTCAATCTTCACCCTATAGACAACGTAAACATAAACTGGCCCCATTGTCCGCATCCTCTGTCGCAGCTCTGCAACTTTGAGATGGGTGCTCATCCCCGTTTAATTGGCCCTGAGCCGGCAGTGAGTGCAAACACAACTCAGCTGTATGGGGCCTCTCCCATATACTGCCGTTACGTTCCTGGCAGTGAGGCTGTTACCGGATGATACTACTTGGTGACAGAGGCACATGTGTGTGAACAACTTGCCCAGGGTTGTAACATTGCAGTGCACCGGCTGGGAGTCAAACCAGGGACCTCATGATCACTAGTCCAACACATTACCAATAGATCAACAAGCCACACCTGTATGAAATGGCAAAATGAGGATCAGCAGAGACGGAAGAAATCGTACCTTAGCCGCTACGATGCTGAGTCCAAGGCTATTGTTCAGTTTGTTGAATGTTACGCTGAACACTTCAGGCTGCTGTCCACTGTTAGCATCCATCACTGCTCCTGCTGCTGCTGCTGATTTCAGATTCTGAAACAGCAAGTCCAATCACGCATCAGCAGACAATACACAAAGCTATGTCAACTATAATTGATATCACATGGTGAAAACGTGTAAAAATGACTAAGCTTTGGACATTATCTGCCAAAAGAATTATAAACCTCTAAAGAGTAAACATCTCACTTGACACATTATAGGTTATTTCAGCAACGGTTACTCTAGGCAACCACTTGCAGTGGTATTGACAATAAACAAAATGACAGCAAACAACAATAATAACCAACAAAAAGAGCTAAATTATAATAGTAAACAATCTACATACACAAACACATAATCACTGTAATAACCAACATAATATGCACGCACATTATCTAACTTAACAGTACATAACTAAAACATTTACTATGTTACATCATAACAACTTTCATGTAATGTGTGTAACCACAACTACTGAGACATGGAAAATAAAACTCATCATTAAAGAGAAAAAGAAGAATAAATTACCTGGTAGGTATGCATATCCTGCAATGGAACCACACACATACAGCATAAAACTTCAACTTGCTTGATTTGTAAAATTTTGGCAACATTACATTGTAAATATTCAAAAAGCAATGCACCATTCTGTTAATTAACTTCAAAACTCACAATTGATTAATCAAAATTAACAGTCATCAAATAACTTGCTTAAAATTTGTTAGTATCAACCGCTGTTATAGAAATGTTATTTAAAATTCAATTCCAAAAAATTCTAAAAAATAGAAACAAGAATGCAGCATATGTGCTTCTTCCAAAGAAAAGCAAACACCATTAACAATAACCATAAATGTTAAATTATAATTTTATTCACTTCAACTTCATTCGATATGAAAATATTTAAAACACCAATCACAAAAAACTAAATATGTAAAATAAAGATATAAAATACATTGACTGGATGATTAGGTGACGGTACTTACATCTTTAGAACCCATGTAAATGGTCCACTGTCCAGAAGAACCGTGATTCATTCTCAGTTGACACAACCCTGCACATAAAGCAGTCTAGCAACAATGTCAGTGTAAGCGCAAATCAATTCTGACATCAGACTGCATCACAAATACCAAGATCACGTTCATCAATATCACTACCACCACTGTCAAAGCCAGTTTGACATCAACGATCCCCAGACATTTACTTCCGGAGAAACCAGTGTAACAAAAAATGTACTCACTACACAAAAACAGAAGGCTGCATGCATGATAACCAGGCACTAACCTGCACGCGTAAACTGATCGACAAATTCCACCAGGCCAGTCGGCATCCCTTTGACAAACTCGCATGAGTATCCATCCTCTGGGACAAGGAATGGAAGCCGGAGGTCGGCCGGTTCATCCACTCGGACCTCTCGCCCTTCCTCTTGCAGCTGGGCATCAACCGTGGACGCAGCGTTCATCACAAGGTGTCCAACAAGCTCCGATGACAAAGTCCGCTCCCCAGGCGCAGGGTAATAGTTGCACAGCAATGCTCGAAGCTGGGCCGAGTTCAAACTGTCACACGACGCCATTAGTGATGGGATGTCGCTTGACGTTTTCGGAGAATGCAGCAGAACTGCCATCTACAGGAAACAACACCACAGAATCCATTAAAACATATGTAACATAACTTAACATAACTTGCCACATAGTCAAGCATCGCCATCTCACAGCTCTGCAACCTTCGAGCTGGTGCTCATCTCCGTTTCTAAAGCCATGAGCCGGCAGTGAGTGCAAACACAACTCAGCTATATGGGTGGTAAACCACACCTCTTCGACATACTGTCATTACGTTCCCGGTGGTAAAGTCAGTACCAAATTATGCTGTTTGGTGACAGAGGTACACGTGTGCAAACAACTTGCCTGGCAGTGCACCGGGCGAGAGTCGAACCTGCAACCTCAGGGTTACAAGTTTGACATGCTACCGTTACACTACCAAGCCTCACCGAGTGTAACCAGATGACATTCGAACAATATTGCACATGGCACATGGCAGCTGTGTTGATTGGCACATGGTAAAAACATGCACTGGTTGTCACACAAACAATAACAGACTCAAATTAATGCATTTTGTATTCTCAGTTCCCAATCATTGTTACCATTAGTCATTTAAATGGTCATGCCCAAACAGCAGAACTTGTGCAAATATAAAAAAGCAAAATATGTTATATGGTGGCAATAACCTTATGCAAATATTAGCTAATTATATCAATCAGGTGGAAATAATGCATGCAGTTTAATATCAGTCAGCTGTCTTCTACAGATAATTCAACTTCACTGTTCCATGCCTGTTTCTATGTTGGAAATGCCGCCAATTCAACTGAGAGAATGCAGTCACAAACCATTTACATTATGCTAGCAATGATTACTGAAACTCAAGGATTTCAAGACCCTGTTCCAACAAATGCCAATACTTTCAAGGCCATTTTTGGTTTCCAATAATTCTACAGGCCCTGGTGAAATGGGTACTTTCATCCAAGGGTCTGTGGACAATGGGCAGCCTATAGTTATACACACGTACAAGATACTCTCAGTACAAGATTTGTACCTGTATGACTTTGGTGAGATGGCAGTCGGCAGCCAACTCAAGGCCTTGCTGTTCCGCCCAGACCTGCACGTGTGCCAGTCTCTGGTGGAAACGTGCTCCCCAGTCACGTGAACACAGCCCTAGCTTGGGCTGCAGAACGACGTAGTTGAATAGCCACATGTTGATGAAGTGGAACAGCTGAGAGAACAGCTGAATGGTGAGCGCTGCGTTGACTCGGCACCGACGCAGCAGAGTCATAGCCATGTTCAGTGTCTGCACCACGTCTCCTGTGTCATCATACAACGTTACATGTGTACACTAGATGCACACCACAGTGACACAGCATAGAAATGAGACACAATGTTACATAGACACCATAATTTCATAGCCACATTCAATGTCTGCACCGTAGATAAGATATACCATAGATAGTGGACTCACCAAAAACTCTGAAGCCCAAAAATGCCACGCCCACTCCGCCTATGCACGATAAATATTTAATATATTTCGACTTACAAGCATCATCAATTTGGTTTGCGCAACAAAAAGTCCTATGGTTAAAGCTACATGATCCAAAAGTTCATGAAATGCAATTTTAAAAAAAATAACGTAGCAAAATCAATCTGGTTTGCTAGCAGACGACAATGACATCATTATCGTCTGCCGAGATCATATAAGCTGCGTTTTTGATGGCCTATCTAACACTAATGCGTTAGGCATACCTGCTGATGTCACAACATCTGAAAAATTTGAAATAGTTTTGTTTTGTTGTATTGAGACAATATACTAAAAAATTTGTTTTTCGTACTCCGGCTTGGGCATAAAATTAGCGTATTTATAATATACTTATCTATGAACTAGCACTAAAGTGTTAGGCATCAAAACGCAGCTATAAGTCGGCAAATCATACCACATGAAATATGCATGATAAATATTTAATGAAATGGGCTTAAACTGGCTTCAAATCGTTGCATTAGGCCAATGGTAAGTAAACAGTCTACTTATTTATTTGCTCTGTGGTCGGCACCACCACGTCTCCTGCGTGATACAACACAGGTAGCTTTGTAATGTAACAGTTAGGATGCTGGACTTGTGATCGTAAGGTTGTGGGTTCGACTTCCAGATGGATCACTAACAAGCAATTACTACTTGGATGGCTGACTATCTGCGGACAGGTAAACCAACACCAAGGCCAACTCAGCCTTCCATTTCTCTAGGGTAGGTAAATTATGCACTGGGGTTAAAGGTAAGTGCATTAACCTATGTCGTGTGGCAGGTAACACTGTCCGATCACATATGGCAGGTGTTATTAGGTAGCTTCGAGATGGGTTTCCCACAAAAAGCCATACCGTTTAAACCTTTTTAAAACAACGTTACATAAACACGATGCACACAGTGATGATGCTGATTGGAAAGGAATTAGTGTAAAATTATGAAGCTCAATAAAACAAGAAAAAGGAAAACTTGGTGGGACAGTATCAGGAAAACCCCCCCCCCCAAAATCAGCCAGTACTAACTTGCAAGACAATGTGCCATTGCAGTAGAAACAAATCCAGAAAAAATCTAACAGCGAACAAAGAAATGGGTGTTGAAACAACATGCATCATGCACACTTTTGCTTGCTGAAACATCACATTATAAATAGGTCAAAAAGATTCTGCCTACGGGTGACTTTGTCCCAAACCCCCTTGTTCTATAAATTCTAAACATGCCACTACATGTAAGTACATTAAAAAGGACATACCAATTGTTGGTCCAGTTCTCTGTGTGTGCTGTTGTGGGTCACTGAAGTCATCTGTACATGTGATAAACAGTTTCAGTAGGATAACAATACAACTATAAATAAGCCATTCAGTGAAGAAGAAATTCATCAAATTCAGCCAAGTGCTAATAAGATATAATCTAAAAATTACAATAGACAAAGATAAACATGAGTGAGTATATGACAGTAAAATAATGGGAATACAACTCTAGACACAACAATAACATTGTCAAGCGTCAACAGTTTAAGTTTCACTATATGTACAGGGTGGGCCAAAAAAAACGGACCTGTTTGGGCGTTGATAACTCAGCGACGGTTACACGTAGAAAGGTGTATTATATGTCAAAAGTTTTAGAATGCTGTAGAGAATAAACGACAAATTTGCATAATGAAGCATTTAAATATTCTTTGCTTAATTTGCATAAATATTCTTCACCCCCAAAATTCTGCCAAATTTGACTTTAACACATGGATTTAACATGGATATTTGAGCTTTTATAACTTAGCGATTTTTATTGATGGAAAGGCGTTTAATATGCCAGAAGTTTTAAAATTGTGTACGAAAGAAGTTTACTAATTG
>Ga0209671_1004128_pt1 | contig 14256 bp, 11 predicted proteins | sample WorMetHERISLAND2_2_FD_187401 | JGI IMG/M metagenome (GOLD analysis project Ga0209671, IMG submission 187401) | Marine gutless worms symbiont microbial communities from Max Planck institute for Marine Microbiology, Germany - Olavius geniculatus... | ecosystem: Host-associated > Annelida >... | reverse complement strand
GTTATTGCAGGCATTGTTGACACTGAACTTTGAGCCTCCAGCCAGTGGTCTGACTTTCACGTGTTCAGTGCATTTAGTGTCTAGTGCTGAGGAGGCTAAGAATATAATTGCTCCAACGTCCTGTCCTGGCACTGGCACAGTCACCACACCTACTCCACGTATGTATCAGCTATAATCAGTGGCGGTTTCAAGGCGGGAGGGCAGGGGGTGGCCGCCCCCCTATTGATTGGATGCATCTTGAAATGAGTGAAAAATTTGCACGAAATGCATTATTTTTGCATACAATTTTTGAAAATTAAACTTTCTGGAGAACGGGCACAGCCTCCTCCCTGGACCTCACTCCCTACTCTGCTGCCTTCCTATTCCAAGTTGGTGACGTAGCATAGTGATTAGAACGTCGGTCCTGGCCGGTGGACTTTCCCTATCCTGCACTAGACTGATGGATGGCTGTTTGACCACTTTGTGGGTACGGCGTCTGCTATCAGTCAACCAACAAGGCCAACTCAGCCTGCCATCCCTCCGGGGTCGGTTAAATGAGTAGTAACCCATTATATGGGTTACGGAAGGTGGGGACTTTTGTACAGCTGACTAGGCTGCCTGGCCGGCCGGTGCGCCAGCCTGTGTTTGTAGGCTGCATGCGGCGGCTGTGCGATCGACGGCTGTGGTTAGTGACGAAAAGCACATTAGAGGTGTACGTTGTACATGATGATGCGCTATACAAATTGACAACCTTTACCTTTACCTTTCCAAAATTTTGGATTCACCACTGGCTATAATAGTCATATTACTGATAGTAACAGAAGTGCTTGGACAGCACAGACCTCCATCACCTGGTAAATGTAACTTGAGTTATATTGCAATCTATATGTAATATGTATTCTTTAGAAAATTTTAAAATCCAAGTCTCGATTCAGATATTCACCAAAATCTAATTGATTGTTTTTTGGTTCACACTGTGTCTTTTACAGAATTTTGTCACAATCTGTTCTCAATTTTGTTTGAATGATGGACACAGTAATTGATTGACTGACAACGGTTGTGGTTTGGCTTGGTGCTAAAGCATTGGTTTAAGTCATTGAAGTGGTGCATTTGAAAAATATCATACATTTATCTTGATGTTTCGTGAATCAGGCCATTGTAGTACCGAAATGGCCTCTCAGGTTGACTCAGCTTTCTACTGACATTTGAGTTTTCTGTGGAAATTGTTTTTCTTTTCACTTGGTTTTTATTGTTATTTGTTGTTAATTTTTTGCAGCCAGTTCCTTGGGTCAGTGGATGCTGGCGGGAGGTGAAACTTGTGCTACTTACACTCTCGTGAGTCTTATTTCTGTCTTTTGGATTTAGCTGAATACCTGCAATTTTTGGTGACATGTTTTATTTCTCTTGCATCATAATATATGATGATACTGTGGAAAGTGAAAAGTTTTGCCGCAATGAATATTTCATGTATTATGTCTGCAATCTCCTTGTAATATGTGAACTGTTCTCATTCGATAGATTTCCAACCCATTTATGCCATGTGCTTTATGCGGAGTTCTCATTTGATCAGTTTCTGACTGTAATTTTATGACCAAATTTCTGAATTATTGGTAATAATGATTTTTCTGATCCTGTTATTTGTGTTGTGGAACCATGTTGCATTATTTCAACCACTTACATTTGCATTAAATTGAATATCTTCTAAATTCCAAATGAATATCCTATTGTGGAGTAATAGTATGGCTAATAAGCAGGCCCCCATGTTGCCTGTACAGACTCGGGCATTTTACACGCTGGAGTTGAGTCGCAGTGCTAACGTTGAGAAATACACCGAGGAGTTGTTGACGGTCAAGTGTCGCAGTGATTTGGGAACCAGCTTACTGACAACTGAATTCTGTGTTTCCACATTTCTTTCTCCTCCGCAGACCATCAACTGGACTCTTGCTGCAAGTATGACCAGCTGTGGAATCACTAGTAGGCATAGAATGATAGTAATACTCCATAGTGCACTGTGAGTCAGAAGACACCAAACTCTTGTGCATATCTTTGCTAATTCTTTCCTGATTTTTGGAATTCTGATAGATTTAGTAGGAAATTTGTTATGATAAGTTCTTCACATGTTCAACTGCACTTCAAGGGTGTCATTTTGAGGAATATTAGTTTTTAGAACTTGGTTTCTAGTGCGTCATATTATAACTTCAGTAAGGTTAAGGTGTTAGACAGAATTATGACTGAGATACCACAATGAATTTTAAGAACACTGTTAGAGCTTGTTAACGAATAATTCTTATGTGATTGTTTTTTTTGTTTTTGTCATATTGCATTATTTATGTTGAGTGGTGACATAGTATTGGTGCAATGAATGATAGCTGCATTTGCCGTTGCTGTGTATTATTTAGCTATGGCAAACCAGTCGGATGTAAACAAGGTTTCAAACCCAGCATATGTGAACATTGCCCCGTGTCCATGTGATCTGATGCCAGGAGCCTGTGACGTTAACTGCTGTTGTGATTCAGTCAGTTTTTCTGTTCATTTGCATTTCTGTCTGTATTTAGCCAATCATACTTAAGCAGTGGTCGAGCTTATGGTATGGTTGTCGTCTGTTCATCTGCCTGTAACAGATGTGACTAAGCATTAGGTCATAGGGTAAATTTTTTTACATGAGTCATTAGCCATGTGCCTGAAATTTAGGCAAGCAGAATTTCAGCGATCTAGTGCAAGGGGAACATTTTCAAATTGAGGGTTGAATGGACAGTGGAAAGGAAAAATGTGCATTTGTCAGCGGAAAACGGGCCATATCTCGGAATCGTGAGAGATATGCCAAGGTTACTATTAATCACTAATAGGAAGTGGCATATTGGCTTTCAAATGACATGGAAATTATTGACCTTCGATGACCCTGAAGGTCAGTATGTGCTATTGGGATTAAACGGTGCAAGATAAAGCCTAGATTACTATTAATCATTAATAGAATTAGGCATACACCTTTTCAGATGAAATGAAAGTCATCAACCTTGGATGACCTTGAAGATCACTGACAACCAGTACAGTTGGCTATCCTAGCGACAGCTGGGCTTTTTTGTTACATTCATCACAGACTGAACATTTGCCTAGCAAACCTCAAAATGTCAGGGAAAATGACAGTTGCTATTGAAATGCCACAAAATTGACTATGGGTCAGGGAAATGTCGGGGGATTGTCAGCAGATAAAAACATGATTGTTTATTTTATTGTTGATTTCTTACTCGGGCAACATTGACGTTTAGTAGCGCAACAGTAGCATGATATTTCAAACTGAGCTTTATTCCTCAACCATAGGATAGTTGCACAATGTCTAAGAAATGTCAGGGTTTGTTTCATGGCAAATTTATTTTTTTCTGTTTGCATCATATTAAACTTATTATTACTGCAAATAATTGTTAGTTAATGGCTACGTATTTCTGTTAAAAAACATTCTTTGAGAGTTTGTATTTACTGTTTTGTTTTATTGTCTTTAGCCTTCATGATTTATTTATCTATTGTATCGACAGAACTGTAATGAGTCGGACGTCAAAATGTTCCAGTGCTTTGAGGGGTATTTCGGTGGCTACGACAGTGTTAAGTCCCAGCAGTATTGCAACTCAACATACTTCGTGAAGGACGGCTTGTCGTCGGTCGCTTGCATTATCTCGGAAAACAATGCATTTCTTGGATATTTCTATTATCCTGTGACGGACTTTTCGAAGTCTGTCAGTAACTACGACAGTCACTATTCATACAGGTTTTTGCCATTTATTGTTATTTTTAGTTTTTGTTTTTTTTTGTCTGTATAATAAAGCCTATGTATTTGTTTTATTGTGATTATGTGATACTGCTCAAGCAACAGTGTTAGTTATGGCAATAAATGTTGTCGCAGCATGGGGTGTCTGTCTGTCTATGCAGATCCTGTTATAGCCACTGAACTAAATATGATTCCATTTGACACACGGACACTTTTATGGCTTGAAGTAACATTGTATTAGATAGGCATGTGCGAGGAAGGCAAAGTTTAACCATCAGTCTAAATTTGAGCTGGGAGTTGCTGCAACATGTGACCTGCAGCAATGCCATCTAATGCCAAATGATGTTGACCTTTGTTCACAGTTTGTGTTGAACTTTGTATGTTGCAGTCATATGTTTTACAGAATAGTTATGCTATTTCTGTCACTCAGCTGATGGGACACTGCTCCAAAAGTTACTAGATTTGAATTTGTTGGTTGTCAGTTCTGAAACATGGACTAAGTTTTAAACAAAGGCCTGTCAAAAACTTTCATATGTTAGAAAGGTGTTGGTGGTGATAATTGCAGCAGCAGCAGTATGTATGTGTTTATTTGGTTGACAGGAAAGCCATGTCTGGTGCCCCCGGTGAGCCGGATGGTACAGTCATTGGTTATTTACATGGCCTGGCTATCAAGACTGGCTTACAGCTGCCTTCATCAAGCCTCAGTCCAGACATGGTAAACCGGTTTGGCAAGAACTACCTTCTTTCACTTCCACAACGAACAGTGGCAGGTTCCTGCACATGGTCAGCTCCGGTGAGGTTCCTTGTGGACTCGCAGGATTCCTGTGTCATCGAGGTCACGAATGGGTCATGTGCCACAGGGTCCCAGTTGGACGCCCAGATGTACGTGCCATCAGCTGGCTGGGGTGTTGCCACCGGCCCTCTGGTACTACGTCAACAAACTGTGGGTGATATCACAAAGACAGATGTCCACTTTCAATGCATTGATCAACCAGCGTCTGCGGTCGGTCCCACTGTTTGGCTGGATATGGAGTTCTGTTTTGCAACAAACGACACATGTCGTATTGTCAGTGACTGTGACATTGATTCGGTGACAACGGCCTACGTGTGTCCCAGTGATCCAGTTGTCTGGTCCACAGCACATCCACCTCCACCCCGCTGCTGGTTTGATGATGGATTCACTGTTCCACCATCTCCGTCCTTTGACGCAGCGACCGGAGTCTGTCACAATGCTGTGGTTGGCGTTGAATACAACTTTACTTGGAGCGGTCAAACCATCACACGTCTCAATGCTACACTCACTCTCGCTAACGTCTCCACTGTTACAAATGGTGCCAACGTTACTCTACTCGGTCAGGATTTTGTCGTAACTTTTGATGCAAACTGGAGCCGACCTTCTGCCAGCAATGGTTCTTTTAGTCGGAGCAGCATGGTTTATCCACCATCAGGAAATCCAGGCAAGCCATGCTTTAATGAAGATTTTTTAAGTAAGTCAGTAAACAAGCAAATCAATTGATTATATTTATTAAGTGCTAAAGTCAAATTTGAGGCATTGGGATATCATGACAAAAGTAGAATGTTGCTGCTTGTGAATAGAATGAATAATAATTAGAATAATTAGAATATCACTGTGCTATAAAAATGATCTGTCCAGCTGGTTCTTCTTCTTGATTTTGGGGCTTTTGAGCTACTTTACTTATATACTGTTGAATATCTAGCCTACTTTATTTGCATTTTGGTTCTGCATCTGGACATTTTTTGTGTAATTCACTCAGCTCTACCAGCACATCCATAACTGCTACTTGGTCAGGAGTCTTCAACATGTCGAAGTTTGACCATACTCTAAAGAAAGACTGATACTGCTGATCAAAGAGACATTTTGTGCGTGTTATAAATATTGACTATAACTAGGCCTATGTTTGTGTAAACAGTAATGTGTTGTGTGATTTGCAGGCTACAACAAAGCTTTGCCGGTGATTAGTGGGATTTCAGTCAGTGATCGGAATTCCCCGTCGGTGAATTTTTCGTATATTGATGCTAGCACTAACAGTCGACTCTCATTGTTCGATCCAGGTTAAGTGCTAGGCGACTCTTGACTCTCGTCTGTTTCATTACTTGTTTAAATTATTTTTTTGACTTGTTTAACCAGTTTACTGTTTTGACTGAGTCATTGTGTTTAGATTAGGCTAAAAGTAAACTTTCAGAATTATTATGGGGCCGTCCTTCCTAGAAGGAGGCCCCATCATGTGTTGATCCTGTCCATCTGTCTGTCTGTCTGTCCCGTGCCTCCACCTAGAGGGAAAACGAAAAGGCCTACGAATACCATACTTGGTAGGAAGGGTCCCTGGGACACCAGCACCCCGTGGACCAATTTCAAGGTCAAAGGATCGGTCAGAGGTCAAGGTCACGGCGGTTAATTGCGTTGTTGGCGAAAAATCCCCATAACTTTGCTGCCTGTTGTTTGATCAACTTAATATTTGACAGGTGGCGTAAGGATCCCTTGCCGCCTTGCACAGACTTAGAAAGCCCTAAAACAGCACGCACGTACTCAACTGCAAGGACGGCCCCATAGCGGGCGGCCTTTCAACGGCCGCACCCTCTTGTTACAGCAGTAGTGATTTCAGTGTAGATGCTGTCCCCAGTCAGAAACACTGTTATTCTTTAGTGCTTATGTGCTATTGGTTAGATGACAGGATTAAGAGCATCTAGCTTGATGGGTTCTTGTAGTTTGCTTCACTGAGTGGTTGTTTTCATATGTGCCTTGTAGATGCGTCGGGGCTGTGTATGAATGCTGGACGTAAGCAGCTGAGTTTTGCCGTGAATGAAGTCTCATCATGTCTGCTGAGGCTGAACTATGACAGTTTCGGCAACTGCACCACACTTAGGTATCCGCTTGCTACGCTGTTAATTAGAGTCATCTCACTGCATACCTAATATTGCTTATCGTGGAGCATAGTGCAAGTCGTACAACATTTTCAACTGGAAGTCTCTCTTTTTTTGGCGGAATTTTGGGGCAAAATTAGGCTAGGTCTTACTTTGTGATCATTGTGCGTGCACCACAAAAATATATGCACTGAAGTTGAACATAGGTCTAAAGCAAAATAGATATATCTATGTATTGAAGGTAAAAACATTCAAACGTGAAAACCTAAATGAATACAGTGGTCATTAATTGATGCTTCAGATTTGTGCTGTTGTGTGCATTGAATGCTAATGACTAGTGCAGAGCATGAATGATGTTAGCGTTTTAAAGTTCACACATTTTGTGCTGCATAAATTGTTGATATAATAATTAGCATTATAACAACGGTATTTTATTGATTTTTTTGTAGGAATTCAGTCCTGAGTGCATTGAATAATCTCATGCCGTCTAACTACATTAGTATTGTTGGCAACCCCAGCACAACGAATGAATCAAACTGGCTCAGAATTTTACGGTAATTTTGACTTTTTACTATAGTCGACCGTATAAACTCGCCATGTCATAACTACTAATTGTGGATGAAAATTTGTGTTGCATTGCATTTTAAACTGGTTTTAGAATTTTCACTTATTAGCAAATGTTTCTATGTCTGTTTAGCTTATACACCGTCTTCGGAAAAAAACATCCCGGACATTTTCAGTTGTAACTTAACTGAAGATTATTAGATTTTAATTACTTTTGACAATATTTCTGACACAACTGGCAATCAAACGACTGTTTAATTTTCCACCACATCCATTGTCTGCTTCTGCACTACCTGAAGAAACAAAATCAATGAAATATTGCATTTTTCTCCTATTTCGCCTGTTTGGGTTTTCCTAGGTAGTGCAGAAGCAGACATTTGGTGAGGTGGGAACTAAAACGGTCATTTGATGGCAAGTAGTGCCAAACATGTTTATGTCAAAAATTATTAAAATCTGTCAATTTTTAAGTGACAATCAGTAATGTTGAGGATGCTTTTTGATGTATTTTTATTCAGTTCAACTCATATTTCGTTGGTTCTATTTTCCCCAGGTAATGCAAAAACAAACATTAGGTGAGGTGGAATATTGAGCAGTCGTTTGATGGCCAGTTGTGCCAGAAATATTCATACCAAAAATTATAAAAATTGAATATTTCTTTTTCAAGTGACAATCGATAATGTTTGGGATGTTTTTTTCTGGACACGGTGTAGAAGTAATCAACTGTTATCGTGTTTTTGCCCATCCATTATACAGCAGGCTTCATACCCAGAAACAAAATGGCGTAGAAAAACCAAAATTGGTGTAAATGTTCCCCGGGGCAAGAGTGACCGGTATGTCAGTTTTCAGGTCCACGGTCATGGTTAGGGTTGCACATAGAGTGTATAGTTAGGCGAATGGCTGCATATTACATAGGCACTGAGTCGACTTATTTTTTTCAGTTTTTCTTTATTTGTTTGCTTGTTTTCGTCTTGCAGGCAGAGTGTAAGTGAGAACGAGACAGAGACAGGCTTAGCGACAAACGCTACACTTGTAATGACATCATCAACAACCAATAACCTGACAGCTAACACTACAGAAGCCACACCCACCAATCATACATATTCATACTCTGGCAGGTGCCCCAGCATGCCGAGCAGCATCAACATTGACATATTGTATGCCGAGGCCGGTTTGACAAACTACCGACCTATCTACGTGATCGTTGGAGCCTACATCAAGTACGGCTGCTGCAATATATAAAAAACATGTCTTGTTACAAATTTACTTGTCTGCGGCAAATCTGGTACAATTGACTGATTAAACAAATATTGATAGCAGCAGCAGCAGCAGCAGCAGTAGTAGTAGTAGTAGTAGTCGTAGTCATAGTTGTAGCAGCAGCAGCAACGACAACAACAAAAACAGTCACAGAATTGTTTTTGTGCCTATAAAGGTTCAAATCATTTTTTTAATTATTAGCACACTTTAGTTTACTCATAGTTTATTGCATTCCAGGCTCCAGCATTGATTTAGTCATGTCATCTGTTTAACCATTTATCATCTTCAAGCTGGCAACACTTTCCTTTGAGGCACAGGCAGCCAGCGTACCTGGGCAATCTCTTACATGAATAACTAGATTTCCGGAACTTTACGTTTATTCGCTGCCCTCATCTACTACATTGGATCTCGGCTTTTACTTTGTTTGCATTTCATGCCTTCTCCATTGCTGCTGCTGATGCTTGGAACCCTAGAACTGCTAGGAGTCTGACTCTAGGTTCATTTAAATCCAGGCTTGAAACTGAATGAGGGTGCTTCTGATTCAGTCTTGTCACAGCGGTGCTATACCAAGTTGTTTTTAGATCACATTGGATTAGGTCATCTGTTGTTCAAAAACGAGCCTTTGCAGTCGTCTACGGAGAACGTTTTGTCAACAGCAACTGTTATGAGTTTTGCCAAGAAGTTGGTCATCTCTCTCTCTCTGGCAGATAGACGGAAAGTTTATCTTGCAAATTTTTTTATAAAATGATCTGACTGGATTCATGTATCCATCATCTCATTTTTCAAAAACGGAATTAAAATATACTTTCTTGACTTAGAAATCCCTCGCAATGTTGCATTCCTTTTGCACGTACTGAAAGATTCAAGAAATCTTTTGTTATACATGTGCTGCGCACTTTTCCTATGGACATTGATGACTATTCTGATGACGATTTTATTGACTTTTGGTGTTATTTGACGATTGTGCACTGTGTTTTATTGCCAGTTTTTATGTACCACTGTTTATATATCCAACATCTGCTGCCAAACATAATAAACGAATCTATCAATCAATTTACTGCGCTGCTGGTTGACAGATACAGCAGATCAACATGGGAGTTGTACTGCATTGGAGTAAGTGCTGTCAGTTGTCGACTAAACTCTTCCTGTACCCAAGCATTTATCGTGTCGAGTTCAGTTAACTTTTACCTTGTACCTGCCACCACACCACTACCACCAACTGTGTACGTTTCACGTCTGCTTATCTCTGTAAGTAAGTAACATAAATAAGTAGAATAAGTAAGTATGTTAGTAGGTAAGGTAAAGATAAAGGTGCCATACTCTATCTGGGGTGTAGGCAGGGTGCTCATCTCCCTTTCTATGACCATTGAGCCTGAAAGTGGATAGACCACTGAGTCCGTGACGTATGCCCAGTGCAACGCCAGACATATGGTTACCTTCCCAGCTGCAAAGCATCACCGCCCTTTGACCGGTACCAAATTGTACTGCTGTGAACAGCAGCACATGTGTGTGAACAACTTGCCCAAGGTTGTCAGCTGGCAGTGCACCGGCCTGGAGTCGAACCTGCAGCCTCAAGGTTACAAGTTTGGCATGCTGCCGTTGCACCACCAAGCCACACAAAAGTATGTAAGTAACATAAACTTTTTCCTAGAAAACGCTCACACATATTTTGTTTTTTTAAATGTTTTTTTTCAATTTCTAAGTTATGAACTCGTACTGGACAGACATACATAAGGACAGATGGACAGACGCAACAGAGGGGCAAGAGCCTGTTAGGATTGCTGCCAGGTAATGTTAAATAGAACAATTTGTTTATTTTGAAGTTTTGTTAGCGGGGTAGGATAGAACTGCCCTCTTACGGCAGCAGCTCTAAATTTCAGAAAGCATGTTTTACTAATGAGGTATGCTTAGAATAATATCGAATGTTTTGAGCTGAGGGTTGCTCAGCCTGCATTCTGCAAGAAATGTGTGATAGTGAATGTTTTGTACTACTGGTATACATATGTACACAGCTACGAGAAGAAGAGCTATGTACCGCCGTACGTGTGTCGTGGAGATGCATGCTGGTCTCAGCTATTCTACCCGCTAATGTCCATCAACCCTGGGGACAACCAACAGAAGACTCTCGCCTTTGCGCTCTCGTTCAGTGTCGTCATCGTCATCGGCATTGCACTAACGTGTCCATTGTCTTTTTGGCATGCAGTGTCCACATACTAGTAACCAGATGTGGTCAGATATCTCAAACATTCGCCATTGATTTCACAAGAGAAGAAGACGTGGGGTCAATAAATGCAACACAAGCTGACATTACCCAGGAGGAGATCAGTAACACCCTAAGTGGCACAACTGTGTTGTTGACGGCAAATGATCCGACCAGAGTCTTTACGTGTCGCACAGTGATGCCAATTTGACTCAAACATTCCAAGTGATAATAACGACCACAAGAAGGCATGGAGCACTGCGCCATATCATGACTAGTCTTCTTACATTCAGAACATGTGCGGATACCTGTGTAGCACTTTTCACACAGGTGTGATCCATCATGCAACGAGTGGCCAGTACAAGCAGCATGGTATGTGCCAAGGCATGGACCATTAGATGGAATGACGCCATCATCTGACTGCTTGCAAACACGACACAGCAGTACTTTTTTATTATCTCTTGGTGCCACAAGCGGCTCTAGCAGTGTCTTGATATTACCACCTGGATACACTGCAGGCATTGTAATCAATATATGCAATATATGCACTTAATCAATATATGCAAAAGTGAAAGATTTATTCAAATTAGACCGTATTTGCCAAAGTTGTCATAAAAATAAAAAGAGCTTAGTTTTTATGGAACACATTGTAGCTATTAACTTACATGTAAGCCTACTGGTTTCACACCATTTGTGAATACGTTTGTACGAAATGCTAAGTGCTATAGTTTGATGAACGTTTTGTGCCCTGCACATAGATAGGAGCTATTATAGGCGGATTCAAAAGTTGAAGTTGAGGGGCCAAGGTCAAGCGCCAAAGGCACGAGCTGAGTCGAAGGCACCAAAATGCGGTGTGAGGAGGGGGTGTTTCCTTCTCCACAGGGGGAGGGGGCAGTGCCCCCTCCTCAGAAAAGTTTTACGATTTTGGGGTCAAAATGGCGTATTTACTTGCACTCTTGATGCTAAATTTCGTTTTTTATGCGCAAAAGCAGCTCTGCTTTCAGCGTGTCTTAGCCATCACAATTCTGTCCGTCCGTCCGTCTGTCTGTCACACGGGTGGATCAGGCAAAAACGGTGCAAGCTAGGATCACCAAATCTTCACCGTCGGCTGCCTGGAAGACTCAAGTTTCAGGAACCGTAAAGCTTTTCCATAAATTCCAAGGGGGTCACCCCGAACGAGGGCCCTAAATGAGAGGGGGTGGTCAAAATTTGCGATTTTCGGCCAAAAACTTGCTGTATCTCAGTAACGGTGCGAGATAGGGCCTAGGTTACTATTAATCACTAATAGGAAATCATATACTGGCTTTCGATTGGCGCCGAATTCAATGACCTTGGATGACCTTGAACGCCAAAATAGGGGGTTTTTATGAATTTTTTTGTCACTTTCGCCTGTGAGAGTCTATATCATTCACAAGGAGGCGCCACACCGCTGATGCCACACGCGCCTACGGCCGAAGTGTACTATGGTCCCGATGGGCGGAGTCCAAATGATATGCGATTTTCGAAACTATAACTACTGAACAGGAAATGCTATAGGCTTTCGCGTGTCTCGTGAGCTTTGCTCAAATTTCTTGTTTCTATGACCAAAACAGTATAGAAATACACCATGAATAAAAGGACTGCCATAGAGATTGACTTGCATGCGATAAAGAGCGTCACTCAGGGGTGTCTATCTCTCTAATTGGATCAAGTTCCACTTTAACTCAAGATGAGGCGCCGCAGGCGTCGACGGGGTGGGGAATGGGGCAGGGTATCCCCCTCTCTAGCTGACGACTAGAGGTCTGGGGGAGCGTCGTGAGCTCCCCCAGCGGGGTCCGGGGCTGAGCCCCAGCGAAGAACAAATTTGGTGCATTCTGAGCATCGCAGAACACTTCTGCTTGCAAGATATCGAAGATATATCAGGAATGCAGAACAATATTAATATTTAACTTCCCCCTTAATTTCCCAAAAAAACCTCCTCTCTATTTTTTCTTGGAGCATTTGCATGGTGTAGATGCCTCTGGCGTTATTTATTGTTTATTGGTGCTTACTTTTATTTAGGCGTAGCCAGAAATTGGAGTCACAAGAGGCGAACTAGCCCCCAAGGGCCAAAAATTGAGGCCGAAAGCCGAGAATAAAGGTGAGCTTCTTGGGTATAGGGGCCAGTCGCAAACGCTTTTTGGGGCTTGAAAACCCCCCCTAAAATGCATATATTGAGTGCAAATTTTGTTAGTTTTACTGCATAAATTTATAACGCATTGCACATGCAAGGTAAAAAGGGCGACTTTGGCATCTGGGGGGCATGTCATTTAATTATGTGCTAATGTAGAAATATTGAAATAAATACTATATAGGAGTTACTGCAGAAGTCACTGCTTATGGTCATTTTCAGTAGTTTTTCGTGAACAATTACGTAAAGCCGTACTATAAAGGATGGTTATAGTTTATAACTCTGATGCTGGACACGATGTCATTGTCACCTTCTTGGAGCTTGGTATGTCGCTACGCTCTGTGCTGTCATGTGTGTTGCATGTATCCGCCTATAGTTATGCTTTTTAGTGTGCAGTCACGGGCGGCCAGTCTTATAGTATTATATTTATCTTTTACTTATGAAAATGGTGGTAATGTGCGAGTTAATTATAACATTGTGCATACATATGGCCTACATCATCTACAATCAGAAAAAAACAAATTAAGAACGTAACAATACCGACCTTTTATAACACTATTGGCCAATAATAGCAGTTTTCAGGAAAGTTTCTTATTACGTTTTTACGCGCCACAGCACGTAATGCAAAGCGCGACGCTCGTCTTAGCTAGCCTATCGCAGTTCGCAAAGGCGTGCGTCTGTCCGTTCGTTCGTCTGTCACGGTCACACCACAGTACATATTATACGTGCCCTATGTACTGTGGTCACATCCTGCAGGTTGCAGCTCTATGAAAACGACGCAAGCAAGATCACGACATTTTCACTAGGTGCTGCCACAAAGATTCTAGATTTTTGTGCCAAAAATTTCGTCTCGCTGAATAAGAGAATACCTGTCGAACAATCAGGCCCGTCGAGAGCCACAATGGGGCCCGGGGAAACATTTCGCGGAGCCCCTGTGAGAAAAAAATGATTTTTTTTCAAAATAATGCATTATGATGTAGTTTTATTTTTGTATTTCTGAGCGACGGCTGCCCCCCCCCCAAAAAAAAAGTCGCGGGGCCCGGGGTAGCTTACCGGCTGTATCACCCTCTCGACGGGCTTGCAACAATTAGAGCGTCAGAGAATGGTAGGCCCTACATATTGTAACAAGCACTGCTAACGAGTTTTCCCGGGATACCAAGAGCGATGACCTTAAAGAACATTCAATCCCGAAAATAAGGGGTTTGTTGATTTTTTTGCGATTTTCGGCTGCGGCGCACATTTGCAGCTGGAGCCTGGAGATAGACCAAGACAACCTGCATATGAAATTTTTAGCATTAGGCACATATATTAACAGTATTTTCAACAGTAAATTCAAGCAGCGATGTGCATGAGACCTTCTGAGCCGAGACCGAAACGAGACCCGAGATGCATGTCTTCAAGACCGAGACGTTCAAAATTTTGTCCGAGAACGAGACGAGACGTTGCATCTTCCGAGACGCTGACCGA
>Ga0209671_1004127_pt1 | contig 14256 bp, 8 predicted proteins | sample WorMetHERISLAND2_2_FD_187401 | JGI IMG/M metagenome (GOLD analysis project Ga0209671, IMG submission 187401) | Marine gutless worms symbiont microbial communities from Max Planck institute for Marine Microbiology, Germany - Olavius geniculatus... | ecosystem: Host-associated > Annelida >... | reverse complement strand
TTTAAAAACTGGAGATTTAAAAAACAAGTCCGATGATAAAACAGCATCGACAAGCGAATTGTCACTAATCTGCAATGATCGCCATAGTGAGAAAATCACAAAAAAAGAAAATAAATTATATAGTTTTAATTGTTTGATTTTTAATTGAGTTATGTCACAATGAAAAAATTGAAAGCCACATATGGTGACAAGTATTTACAAAATGACACTCAGACAACATGAATATTTTAGTTTTTCTACAAGATTGGATAAAAGAAACACTGTCTTAGCACTGTTAACTAAATAACTGATAAAACTGCCAAAAACATGCATTTTCTGTTTTAGTTACTAAGGTTGCTTTTTGTCGAAATTAATAATTGATTGATTGTTAATTTCTGTTACGGTGAGTATGAAAATTTGTTAAGTGTTACCTACACTAATCTACATTGAGATGGGTAAACTATCTTGTCATGTAGCCAGCCACCCAGATTAACTGAGCCTGCTCATCGCTTCATCGATAGGCTCATTGACTATCAGCGAAAGCTGGAACGTCAACAGACAGACTACTAGTCCTTTATTCGTGGTCTGGCAGTGTAAACTAGTGTTTGATCGAGGACAAAGGAAACAGAGATCAGCGCCACCCTGCACATCTTGCGTTCATGATGTTTCTATGGCACAGGTGCAGTGGCTTTTATCACTATACCTGGTGGGTGCAGCTTGCGCCCAGTGAAAAAGGGGGGGAATTTTGATAAAGTTGTAGATCAAAACTTTCCCCCATTTTTTACTTTCCTCCTAATTTTCACTGGGCAATCTACACCCCTAACAAAACTTTCGCCCTAGAGGAGAAAAAAGCCCAAAATGGAGGGAAACTTGAGTCAGAAATTGGGGGGAACCTCAGCCCAAAACTGGGAAAGTTGCACGGATTTTGATTTCAGATTTGGGGGATAGAAGCCACTGCACAGGTGGATAGGCAACTCGCCAAACTAAGCAACTTTTGCTGTACTTTAGAAGAGACGTTATGTCGATTCTATGATTTGTGTTAAAGGTTTATTATTCTGATCTGTTTGAGATTTCCTTCAAAACAGATGTTTGTTTAAGTATATTCAGTACTTGGTTTTTGTATTTTCATATCTGTGTATTTTTTTCTATTTTTTTGCTGTTGCTTTGCTAGTTAACTTTGCGTGTGCGCGGATGCACATTTCATGCAATGCAAAGCTCAAATTCCACTACGCCATTTTTCACCAAAATTTTCCCATTTCATTGAAAGTCATGGACACGGACCATAAAAGTAACGGATGCAAACCATGAACTGAGGATGTCATGGGGAATTTTGGCTTTCAAACTATCTCAACATGTCAGGGTGTTTGCAACAAAGTCTGTGACAAGTCCACGACAAACCCTCAAACGTTTATGTTGCTCTAATGGAATTTAGTCTGTGACAAGACACACGGAAAGTCCTCAACAAAGACTCCAGACTGTCGGTAATTTTTCGTGGACTTTTTATGCAAAGTCGGCGTAATGGAATTGTGGGGTTAATAAACCAGGCAGGTGGTCAGTCGGTGAAACAGGTATAATGATAAACTTTATTCACACCAGAAAATGTGTACAGATGGGACAGAAAGAGACAGATAAACAGATCAATACAGTCAGGCAATACAGAAAAGAAATGTAGGATATAAAAACATACAAAACATGCCATACAGAACAGAAGTCTTAAAAATGGCGATCAACAACAATTTAGCTCTAAAATTAATATTCAAATCGAAATTAAAGCACCTTTTAAACGTGCATGCAATGTACAGTGTAGCAGCAAAAGATACAGATTGAGTTTTGTGTAAGTTTTGTGTTAGTGCAAAATCAATTCTCTATATTACTAAGATGTGGTTAATTACATGTAGAATATGAAAACTTGAAAACTATTTCGCCACGGTGGCAGCAGCACAAAACATATATATAAAAGCAAACAGAAAGAACGCAAAACACAACACAAGCACACAATGAGAAATAGAAATTAAAAAACGCGGAAAAGGGGGAAAATATGCACATGTACAAAATTACCTGTCAAAAGTATCAAATCAAATCAAATGGCACAGAAGGGCAACATTAGGCCTATGCTTGGTAGCAAAACTTAGGCCTACAGATTAAGTTCTGCATCAAAATCAGTTCTCTACTCTACTGAGATGTGGCTATTTACATTTAGAATCTGCGCAATGTGCAAAGTAAACTGTTAACAGTTCTAACTCAAATGGCACAGAAAAACAACAGTAGGTTTAAGCCTACACTTGTGTTGCGGTGAAATCTTCTAAGTTGCCAATGACAATCACTCGTCCATCATCCCATTTACCGATGTAGAGACGTCTTCGTGACTGGTCATACCACAGACTGCGAGGACATTTCAGATCTCCATCAACACTGACAGTCATCTCATGAGCACTGGACAGTGACTGATCTATCACCAACAGTCTGTCGTTGAACGTATCAGTAACAAGAACGCGTCCTTCTCTGTCTATTGCTAGACCACCTGGACAGTTCATCTGCATCAGCTCTGATCCCGCCCGTCGACCGTAGCTACGAACCACAGCTCCGTCAGCTCCTACTAAACAGAGACGATGTAATGAGTTGACGCCGCTATCACTGACCAGAAATTGACTGGTGTTAGGCAGCTGCACAGCATGCCAGGCATATTCAACATTAGCCTGCAGCTGAATGGTCTGTAGAAGGGTTCCATGAGTCGTGAATATCTGTAACTTACTTTCATCTGCACTCAAGACGATCAGATTGTGTTCACTGTTTACTGACAGACCACGTGGATAGCGTGCCACGGACCACTTCATCACAGCATTGCTACGTGACAGCTCTACTCTGTGTACGCTGTCGTTGCCATTGTCAGATGCATAGAGGCATTTATTGTATGAACACGCCACTAAACCATAGCACGCGTCACCCAGTCCAGGAACCGTGATGTGGCCCTGTAATGTGAAGGTCTTGTTCTTGTTGTCGTAGACTTCAATCTTCTGTGGATTGTATGCGCGCAAAATAAACACGTCTTCACCAAGTGACGTCACACCGCTGACTCCACTGCCTCTAGGAATGACGGGGTTCTTTCTGTTAGGTCAATTGGTTGTAGTCTGCACAATCCTGTGGAACATGTCAACACAGATAGATAATGTTAAAACTCAAAAATTAAAAATTTTGCAGTCATCAGAGCTCAATAGACCTAGCAGTCATGATTTTAAATTTATCAAACATACGCTATCTTTAAATGCCCTTAAGTCTAATCAAGTAGCCTAGACGATTGTCCGTAGTCAATCAGTTTTCTGTTTACATTTAAGTCATTTCTGCTTAAATTTTAATCTCTCATTGAGTGCATCTGAGTGTTTAATTTCAGGCTATGTTTGTAGGCCTTTTTACTTTTTTAAGAATTACTTTGATTCGTAAATTGTCTTTTTTGCATTCATGCCAAGTTGTGTTATTGCATAATTGTATCAACTGTTCTCAGCTGAATTTCAATACATTTCGTATAATTTTAATTTAATAAAAATAGGTGTTTTATTGGGTAATGTTTTAAAATTTGACAGCATTGGAGAACGTGCTTGAGGAGACGGCTGGCAGGTTTTGTGTTGGCGACGAGGTCACAGTTGCAGATCTGGCTTTAGTACCACAGTATATGAACGTAGAGAGGTACGAACTTTAAACTTTAAATGTTATAATAACTTTTAATGGCCAATTTACACCTATGAGACAACTGAACTTAACAACTCAAGTGTTGAGTTGAGTCGGCATATAGTAGGTGCCATCATGTACAGGATGGGCCAAAAAAGTAAGTAAGCTATTGCACTTTGTCCATCTTCGCTAAATATTGATCAATTTTCACAATTTTTTTCACCAGTGGATCTGTAACAAATTTGCTACTCGGTGGCGTACACACTACACTTATTATATTGCTACACTACCTTGTAAAATATAAATATCCAAAAACAAGCAATATCTACAGATGGACAGAAGGTCTGATGGTAAATTTTTGAAGTATTTAACTTAAGTGTTAAAATATGAGTTATAGTAAGTGTCAAAAACATTGAAGAACATATTAAACATTTAAAAAAATAATTTGAACGACTTTACTGTGCACTACTGTATAATGTACACTAATGCTGGTTGATGGCTGCAATCTTGCTCAGTTAACTGCATGAGCATACAGAGCATTTTTTTAATTGTGCGGCCCTACAAGCTGTGCACTATTTTTGGAAAAATGAAAACTTACGCTGTAGCTACATCGAAAACTTTTTGACACTTATTATAATTTATATTTAACATTTTACTTAAATAGTTTAAAAATTTACCATTCGGCCTTATTACCATATGTAGATATTGTATTTTTTGAATATTTTTATTTTACAAGGTAGTGTAGTGACATAATATGTGTGTTGTGCATGCCACCGAGTAGCAAATTTTTTAGGAAGTCTACTGGTAAAAAATTGTAAAAATTAGTCAATATTTAGCGAAAATATGGCAAAAGTACCATAGCTTACTTTTTTGGCCAACCCTGTATATCTAACGTAATCACGGCTCGTATCATGATAATGCACTGTCACTTAATTCACTGTCACTTAATAATTCACTGTCAACGCCTGAGACGATCGGCAACTGTATGGACAGCTACGTATTATGTCGGCACTCGGCGCCACGACATCTTTTTTTGTTGTATTTAGGCCCTATACTTTTTGTACCCCTAGCTTTAGTTGTGGCTGTCTGTTTTTTGTTTTTAGTAATCCTGAACCTTACCTGTTCCGTAGGCCTAGTTCTATATTGAGCGTTTAGTTTTGAATTTAATTTTTATTATAAATCTTAATCTGTGTTTTCTTATCGATGATTTATAACTGTTGACTCACTTATTGTTGTATCTGCTGATATCTGGCGTTTGTGCGTTGCCGTGTTTTAAAGTGAACTTTGTGAAATCTGATCTGATTTGACAGGTATAAAGTTGACATGACTTCGTTCGCGATAATTCGTCGGATCGTAGATGAGTGTCTTACACTGGACGCGTTTCAAGCGGCACTTCCTTCCCGCCAGCCCGACTGTCCGGACGACTTGAAATGATTCTCAATACATGACATTATCGTAACCAATTAGGGTCACTTCCAAAGCCGTAGTTTACATACGTCCCTTGCTATAGCATAACATGGGACAGATTATTAAATCACTTGCGCCACTCTGTATGAAAGCACTTCTACGGCTACAATATTTGCTTGATTCTGATGAAATTTTGCGCAGTGGTTCGGGTCCCCAAAAGTAAGATCTATTTTGTTTACGGTGAAAATTCAATTACTTTTTTTTTTATTTTGCCCCGTTTTTACGCAATTTTTTACTATTTTCCATGGAAAGATTCTAAGGACCCTATACGTTACACAGACGTTATTTTTTCGTGTTGTCCGTGATGATGTTTTTATGGCACGCATTGATAGGTATTTCATCAAACTTTTGTTGCATTTTTGGAGATATGCTAATATCTGATAAAATTTGCCTCATGGGTTATCATGTGAAGGCTATGCTACGCTGATGCTGTGACGGTTGATATAACTTTGCGCCGTTTAAGAATTAATATATCCTTTCTAAACACGTGTTTGTCTTTTTTCTTCTTCAGTATGTTGAAGGTCGAAGACGGTAATGGTAGACACCTGATGATAGACTGGTGCAGACATAGAATAAAACAAGTAGGGCAACCGGTACTGCTTCGGCATGTTAAAAGCAGATGTGACTGACAACTCTAGGCTATTCAGGGACAGTGATGGGACCAAGGTATCAACTCTCACGGCCACGGCATTTAATGCATTGAATGCTGGATAAGTGCGAATCCTAATAAGAACGCTAGAAAACATACGGCTCAAATGCAAAACCTTTTATTAGGACAAAAAATCTCAATAATTCTATTAATCCAGTCACAGTGAACATCAATCTAATCTTGACATACAGGTTTAGTAGGCCTAGTCCATGTCAACTTATCAACTGCAATCACAAATTAACGTCGTATGTTGCATTTTAAAAACATCAGATTTTCAAGCACATTCTGACATTTTTGAACGGTGTGGGTGCACCACTGCATTAGGCCTATAATGCTGCCCTGTGAGATAATCCGTTCTACAAACGCCGATGTAGCAAGAACACTGAAGAGGCGAGTGAATAGCGGTTAAAGGCAACTGTATGCCAAAAAGTTTAGTTTTCTCGCGATCGTCACGATTTATGGCAGAAGTGTTATTTTGATAGCTTGATATCAGTGAACTGTCGATTTTGTATGAGTATTGCAACGATTTACCTAGTGCAGCGGCGTATTTAGAATTTGGCAAAGGGTGGGGGCATGGCGAGCGCGCAGAGCGCGAGCCTATAACGGGGGTCTAGCCCCAGCGAGGTCCAGGGGCAGAGCCCCTGGTCGGAGGGTCAGGGGGCGAAGCCCCCCTGAAGCTGAAACACTTTTTGCTTTTGAACGTTCAATGGAAGCCGCAAATTCGCCCATTTTTTTCTAAAATTTGCTGGAAAACGGCAAAAAACGCACCTTTTCATATAAAGTCGCCTGTAAAAAAATTTTCATGGTCGAGCCCCCTAAATACGCCACTGACCTAGTGCGTATTAAAATTAAACATAAACATTAGAATGTATCACCAGGTTAAAATTGCAAATAGGTAGGCCTATAGTTCTTTGACAGGCTGCTATAAAAAATAACACATGTAATTTTTTAAAAAGAAACTTCAATCAAGGCCAATTACTGTCATCCACAAACTAACAGATAAAGGTAACACACTGGCTATCACAGGTAGCATAGAATGGTGTGAAAATTTAATAAAAATAAAAAAAAATTAAATTGCTAGTGGTTGTGGACATGCCGGCAGTGCTGAGCGCGTAAAAAACCATGAAAGATGTCCAGATGCAGAACTGAGCGCTAATTAAAATAGAGATGTGTCTCTGGCTCCTCACGGAAGGGTCGCGACTCCTTTTCACCAGAATCGGTGGAATACCGCATGGCGTTTATAGTACTTACTTAGTTACTTTGTATCCTCGGTTATGAGGGTTTTTAGGTAGACCGATTTCGATTTTGTTGTTCTTTGCAAAAAATGGCGTCGTTGGTGGTTCCGTTTATGAGTCGTGTATACTTTTGCTATTCGGCAGCCAAAGTTAAAATTGTAGCGAAAGATTTACTTGTAAGCATGCGCTTTGTTATGATGAACGTTTAATTATAAGGTTACTGCTAGCATGAGATCTTCGATCTCGCCGTAAGCACCGGCAGGATTTCTAGGATGAGATCTAGTGATTGCAGTCCCGGGATTGAGAAATTTGTAATCCCGGGAAGAAGATGAAACCGATGGGCAGCCGACGATTGCTTTAAAAGAATGATAATTTAGTTATAATTTATAAAGAAAATAAATTACTGTTTATCAAAACGTCCCTGTGACTTCATCGGCAGTGACATGGTAACTGGTTTTTGAAAAGTACATAGTATTTTTAGCTTAAACATTTTTAAATGCTGAACAATCAGTAGGCGGTCATGTTAAAAAGTCTATAATTTTGGCGTTTTTCAACAGAATCACATTTTACTTGGCAGTTAGACGTAGAAGGATGTACTAAATAAAGCTGCAAAATTTTGAATTAAAATTTTAAGTGGTTGCTGAGAACAGGGAAAAATTTTAGGGGCTACTTTTTTGCCACACCCTGTACATGTTGTATCAGTGGTGTCAGATATCGGGTGATGCCTAAAAGCTGAGTTACTGTTGTTGCAGGGTGATTTTCTCGAAGATGGCGATTTCTACATTGAAAGCAACGGTCGAATTGTTGCTGAAGATGACGTTTTTCTTGATGGACATCGTTATTATATGCATCTTCGTGTTCTTGGGGGTAAAGGAGGTATGGCATATATATCAGTATTTATATATTTTGTTCCACATGGTCTATTGCAGCATTAGAACATTGATAATTATTATATCATTGGCAGTTAATTATGTGATTTAATTATACATAGTACAGCGGGTGGCCAAAAGTGTCATAATGCGATGACGATGCCAGAAAGTTGTGAAGCGTACCGCAAGTGAAATAAGTAAAATGTTGAACTTGAGCGCATCTCTAGCTGATTTATATCTATGGTCATGAAGTTTTATCTATGTAGAATTCATTGCGTCATTCGTGTCATCATTTTAATCGAAAATTTTGACAAACGAACCAATTGAAGTGCGGTGGATACGGCAACAAGGGAGCAAAAGAAAGTTATTATAAAGTGAGGTGATAGTAATTCTAACCAAGGATTCATTTCGAATACATTAAACGTTATACAGGCTAGTGTACGGAAGTTTCTGAAGTGATGGAAATGTTGACAAAGCAGAGAAAAGTGGCTTTAAACTGACAGATCACCAAATCTGATTGAAGGAGCGATTGGAGAACAATTTGTTGTGTTGAAGCGCACAGGAAAAAAGACATCAACTGAAATTATGAACTATGTAAATGATATACTGACTCAGTGACTATCACCACGTACGATACGACGTCGTTTGCATTCCTGTGGTTTAACCAGCCGGAAAATTTGCAAAACACACTGTAACAAGCAGGGTGAATTAACCTCGCCGTGTGTTTTGGTGTAGACAGAAGCTGAGCTGGAAAGCAGATAACTGGAGATCAGTTGAATTTATAGATGAAACTCAGATAGTAATAGGACAGGATAGAAAAGTCAAGGCTACGTTTGGAGAAGGCTACACAAAGTCTGGAATCTCGAATTTCTTGAGAGGCAGCAACAGTCAAAATTTATCACCATGTTCTGGAGTTGTATTTGCTGCGAAAAGTGGGCACTCTTGTACCAAATGGCAGAAATATTGACTGCTGTAACTATGTGAATGCACTCAATGCAAATTTGTGACCAGGTGTGTGCAAACATTTTGCTGGAAAGCACTCCTTTTAGCAGGATGATAGCCCCTGTACATCTCAGTATTTACTCATCTGCGGAGAATAGAAAAATCATGTTTTGGGTTTTATGTGGTCAGCACAGTCACTGGACAAAAACATTATCAAAAAGATGTGGAAAGTCATAAAATCGCATGTGCAGAAGGAATTGTCAGCTATTAACTCTCGACAGAACCCTAACAAGTCTACTCCAACAACCTATAGCAAAGTTTATGAAACCACCTTTCGTCAGCTATACGCATCCACTTCGTGACGATTTTGTTGTTTTATTGTGCACAAAGGATTTATAACAAAATTCTGAAACGTCAGGTAGGCGCTTTTGTTGAAATAATGTTGTTTACGATGTTTGAATTTAACTGGCAAAAAATGAATCAAGCATTCACGCCGCCACCATTATGACACACTTTTGGCCACACTGTACATGCACCTTGGTGAAATAATTCAAGCCAAATGGGTGGACTTTCCCAAGTGTTTACATAACAGGCATCTAGTATCAGATTGAGCTTTAGTTGAGTGGGTGGCCATCTGGCTGACTTACTTGATGATAAAAGGGACAATAGAAAATCACAGAAACACTGAAATCATGTAAACTGTGATTTTTATTAAATGCTGTGATTTTGCCAAAATGTTGTGTTTTGCCGTGTTTTAGTCAAAATGCTGTGATTTTGCATTTTTACAACATTTTTTTGGTTTTTAATCGTCATAAGTTGAACTTTGTCGTTGTCGTGTGATTTTGACACAAAAATATTTATTCTTTCCTCTGCTAGGCCTATATACCAAAGTCTGTGTGAAATGTTGCTTTGTGGCTCAATATGTGAGCATGATGTCATTGTAGAAATATGTATTTTAATGCTCCACAGCAACCAAATTTTCAAGTGAAATCTTCCACCGCATGTAATGATGGTTGCCAATGCTAGATGTTGAGTTTTATAGTTTTGTCTAATGGTTCTCGGTCTGTGATTTGATGCCATGTCTTTGCCGTGATTTTGCCGTGTTTTTTTTGCGATTTTTGCAAAAGTTTTCCGTGTTTTTTTGCCATTTTTTGCTGTGATTTTCTAGTCTACTGTCCCTGATTATGAGTAAATAGCATGTTCTCATCACACGTATTTTAGGAACTACAATAGATATTTCAGGACTACTGCAGACCTGAAGTTAAAATAAATATTATGTTGCAGATATGGTACAGTGGAAGGTGGATGCATGTTTTATTTTCAGCTTGAATTGTTTCAGGAAATTGACAAAAATGATGAATTTGTTCATAAGGCAACTACTATGAAGGTATCGTTTATCGTGTGGCATTGCGTGTGTTTGTGAAGGGTTTGGTTCGATGCTGCGGTCAATTGGAGCACAGATTGAGAAGACAACAAACCGTGAAGCATGTCGGGATCTGAGCGGTCGACGCATGCGTGATATCAACAATGAGAAAAGGTCAGTAACCGCCAGACATCGGTACCAGTTGTGCTATGAAATGTTGTGCATCTTGAGTTTGTGAGAAACAATCACTTGTGGTCTACTATAGCTGTTTACAGAAAGTAATTTTCTTCCTGAGCCATAAGATTCATACAGCAGTACTGATCTCCATTTTCTTATCTCTCAGCCAGACACCAGTTTACACTGCAATATTATGGATACAGGGCATTTTTAGTACATCACAAAGTGTGCCATCTACACGATGTTTCATAAAAGGACCCTTTTTTCTTTTTTTATAATTTACTCAAATAATGATCAATTTACACAAAATTTTTACCAGTTGTAGCTGAAGAAATTCCTATTCGAAATATTTTAACAAAAAATGGCTGTTGATTGTAACATATTCTTTGCTAGTTGTGATGTAATACTGACGTCATAATGTCTCGTGAGTACAAGCTTGCTTGTCTGAACTGGTGCTGTCAGTTGCTACCCCGCTTCAATGGTGAACTTTATGTGGTTCACTGATGAAAAATGTTCATCGTGTCAGCACTAAGCAACATAGGAGCTGAAATCCGGTGTCTCATGAGCCAGAAACTCAACCATCTTGCAAGCTCTGTATGCTTACTGATGTCAGGAAAAAGTAATGTGCCAGTAGCCTACTTATTGGCAAACGAGGCTTGAAGATGATTAAAATGTTTTAAGCAAGTTAAGAGCAAAATAGCAGTAATGGAAATTGGATGTATTTACTGTCAATTTCATTTCAACCAGTTGATTTTGCAGAGTTATTAGGCTGGTTGGGGATGATCTCATCTTTAAGGCTGTGTTCGAGTGTGCAATAAAGATGTTGCACAAATATTTTGTTTTGCATATACCAATAATGATGACCTGTTATCAGCATATATCTGATGCCATTAAATTGTTTTCGTGTGTCACAACTGCTTAAGGAGGACATTTGCAGCATTGTAGCTTTGAAACATGTTAGATTAGCTAGAGATTTCTTCTTCGTATTGCATTTTACTTCTAGATTACTGTAGCTACTGAATTTTCGAAGCTCCTAATCCAGTATTACCACTCACCTGGAAAAGTCAGGGAAAGTGAAAAAAGTCGGGGAAAACTTGAGAACAGATTAATGAAAGTATAAACATAAGGCATATTTTAACTATACAGTCTTTATTTCACTTTTTCTTTTAAAACAAGAAGTCTGAGCTAATGCTCATGAGATGCACGAGAGCCTATAGCAGATCCTGTTCGCATTTAATCTTGGTCTATCTCCATCCGTTTCGTCGCAATTCACTTTTTTGCAGACGAAAATCGCAAAAAAAATCACTAAAAACCCTTATTTTAAGGTTAAGGTCGTCAATGCGAGTTCCCTTTTCTGAGTGTGCTGCATCGACGCTACGGCCAGCTCATGGCATGAAACTTTCTCGCATGCTGCAATACCCGCTATAAACGAAGTGTAGTAGATGACGTCATCATTTCGTTCGCACAACATTATTTCCATTCCAATTTATGTAAAGCGATGTTTTTATTTCAACTGGTCAGTGTATCATTAATTAGTATTGCATTCTACACATATCTAGCCAATATTGTTTTTTCGTGCGACTTGGCCTTTAACGTGAAGCAACAACTGTCGACCGTAGTGTTAAACAGTAAGTATATGGACGAATTTTTGTCTTCCCTATTGCAAAAGTCAGGAAATATCAGTCTGGAAAGTGGTCACTGGTCACCCTGTATATTATGTCCAAATGCCACTGCAGAATTGAGTCATTAACACCTTTGGTTCTGTTGACTGGTACACAGGCTGCAGGACTGGGCAGCGAAGGCGGCTGATCGTGAGAAAGCGAAAGCGGAGAGGAGACGAGAGCGACGTGAGAGGATGAAAGCCGGAGCTAGCAGACATCACTTTGATGACCCGCAGTATCAACAGCAGAAAGCCGCCATTGCTGAGAACTTGGACGATGCGCTGGAGGAAGGTTAGTAAATAAATAAAATACATGCCAGTAAATAAGAAAATGTGAAAATGTGCACGACTAGCAGAAAGCCGGCATTGCTGAGGACTTGGACAGTGCGTTGGAGTTAGGTTAATGAATAGGTCTTGATAAAAGCAGGAAAACGTCGGGAAATTGTCAGTCAGCTGCATCATTGCAAAAATCTTGAACACCTTACGGCGCAAACAAAAGATTGTGGTGTAAAAAATCATCTGTTCTGCAAACAGTTGCTGATATAACAATTTTCAGGCAGCATGCTGAACTTTTGATCGTTAGCTTTCTACACACTGTGGAACTTATTTTCAGTGCTGTTGTTTGCTATAACATCCAGCGCCACTGAAGTCTTTTTAGCACATACTGGCGCTTTACAAGTCAGATTATTATTATTATTATTACATACCCAGTCATTTTAATAGCTACAGTATGGGTAAGTTAGTGTGTCAAACAATAAATACTGTATATCGCTATCTGCATTGGTGTCATCAGTAGTGATTGCAATCCCGGGATTGAATTCTCAATCCTCTATCCCGGGATTGAGAAATTTGTAATCCCAGGATCCCATTTCGGGATCAGACTTACAGATTGGTGGTTATTTTGGTATCTACAATTGACTTATTTCAGGCATAAGTTCTACTGAAAATGTATTTGAACTGTAGATGGTAAAGGTAACTGTCAAATACAAATTACAGTGCACAGCAAGGAGTAAGACTCTAGTGCACATAAAATATTTTACTCATCAGATGGCTAAAATTTTTATTTGTATCATTTAGCATGTGAAAAAGTACAATTTTAACTAATTTTTGTAATTTCAAAATGCCTGGATTAGGACGCCGCCAATCCCGGGATTCGGGATTGGCGAAAGCGGTCGGGATCCCGGGATTCCGGGATTGCAATCCCTAGTCAGCAGGAGCCAATAATATTGGGTAATATTGGGTAGTTTGTTTAGTATTGTTTTAACCCTGATGGATGTCGGTTGTGAAGGTTTAATGAGGGCTGGACCAAGCAGTTCATCAGCAGCATCAGCAGCTGCCACAGAGGCATTTGAGTTTCAGTCTAGAAAGAGAAAACACCCATTAGATAAGACTTCAGTGAAGAAACAGGCTCGACACTGGTTAGTAGTAGCCAGCTTTGCTTGTCGGCTTTTACTTAGTAACTACTGATTTATTTAGATTTCTATCATTTTTTGGCGCTAAGATTATGTTATATGTAGCTTTAGGTGACTAGTGTAAAAGTCCTGCAGTCACTTTACACGTGATGACCGTCTTCTCAAAGCTTGGAAATATCAGAATTTGACAGCCATCAGAGAATTTGTAAAAGATATTACCTGGAATATTCAAGTCTTTTTCAATATTTAATGCAATAAAATGTGATTTTCAATGATGTTATTTATGTCCACGCTAGAAAGTGACGAGCAAATTTCAAACAAATTTCACACGTTTTGGTAGAACATATCATTGGGATAATGTGTGCCAAAAATTGTGAAAAATACGTTTCAGTCTGTTGAAGTTATTCAGGGAAAACTTTTGGTTCCCTTTTTTCCGGACGTGGCATAGTTTTAATCGAGCTGAATTGCATTGTTATAGGCCTACTGCTCACTGATCAATATTTGACACTGCTGGATTGCGGAGAGTGGTTGGTTTGCTTTGGCAGCCTGCAGCCTATATTTTCACACGTAGGCTTGACAGTCACAGATCCGGAAGATGACAGGGAATTTAACAGATGGATTTTAAGTTTAGATTTATATCTTGATGTGGTTCATGATTATATCACTTCAGTTGACGAACTGTTACTGTGCTACAGGACTTGGTTGGTGAAAATCTAGCTAGCTAGTGCTTTGACTGCGGTTGGGTGACCAGAAGGATTTCAGACCTGTAAAAATGCCTGCACTTGTAGTATATGCCTTCTGTTTGTTTGCAACTCATGCCGCTATATATAGGAATATATG
>Ga0209671_1004126_pt1 | contig 14257 bp, 10 predicted proteins | sample WorMetHERISLAND2_2_FD_187401 | JGI IMG/M metagenome (GOLD analysis project Ga0209671, IMG submission 187401) | Marine gutless worms symbiont microbial communities from Max Planck institute for Marine Microbiology, Germany - Olavius geniculatus... | ecosystem: Host-associated > Annelida >... | reverse complement strand
GGAGGCTTCTCGGCAAATGGGTGACTGAAATATAACGAAAATTTTTCTAGTATAAATACTTTTTTGTTGTTGACCGACCAACAGGTCAGACCGCCCGGCGGATTTTCACGCGCGATGGCTCGGACAACGCGGCCTCACGCAAAGGTCAAACCTTTTCGGAAACCGAAATTCGAAGTTAATATCTAACCTCTAAAAAATCCCCCCAAAGTCAAAAATTGGGCCCAAAAACGGACTTAGAAATTTTCGGCCAAAAACGCTCATGTATAAAATTTCACTTATAAACGGCACCTAATCGTCATCTTAGGCCCATAAAAGTTGTATAATGAATGGACAATATGGCCTCGGGAATTCCAAATATGTAGTCATTTTGGACCCCCTGCTTACAGGTCACGTGACACGGAACATGCGCAATTGCGCAGTGAACTTTTGGTCTTTAACATGGGCAAATGCAACTTTGAGGCTTTATATCTCCGTAACGGTGCAAGATAGACGCTTGGTTTCAATGGACTATCAATAATAAAATCTGTCCGTTACATGCCAACCATCATGACTTTGTCGACTCGCACTAGGCGCTGCAAGCTACATGGCGAGTCGGAATATAATATTCCAACATGAAAATCACGATATCTACATGAACAGTTTGCACGAACACGTTCTTGTTTATTCAGAACACAATACTTCGTAAACCTGAAAAAAAATTTTATTCTTTCAACCCGCTGGTTAGAATTATTGACGCGCTACAGAATCATCGACCGTGGATGACATTGAAGATCAGTAGGCCTACTGCAGCAGGAACTGTATGGGCTGTGGCGCGTCTTCCCTAGCAACAGCTTAGCTCTATTAACAAAAAATGTTAATAAAATGGAAGCAAGCAGTGTGATTTTCGGCGGCCACAACAACAGTCACAATCGTAATCATGAATGCTATTAGGCTACAGTGTTTTTTATAGTCTGTACACCAAAGAGACCGACAGTGCATAAAAATGTTTGAAGGTGCGAGAAGCCGAAGCAGAAAAAAACGTTTGTTTGTCAATGAATATAAGCAAATGACAGAAGGCAAATGGCGTTCATAACTGTCCACACGGCGCCTAAAATATAGGCCTACCGTTGTGACTGTGACTGACGTAGGCCTACGCCAATTGCTTCAAGCATGACAGCTATGTAGGCGGTTAGGTGCGCTCAGAGTTTTCACTTACATATAGGCCTACACCTATAGAGACGATTTATATCAGCTTGCGAGCAGAAGGACAGGTAGCTAGGCCTATAGCAGACAGAGGAAGTCAACTAGGCTGCATCAACCACTCTGCTGTTGGATAAGCTACAACCAGCTACAACCGTCGATCATGGGAAGCAATTGTAAGTTGATCACTTTTATACAATGCTACATTTTATTTATTATTTTATTTATTTACAATTTTGAAAACAATTATTTCAAATTAATCATCTGTTATACGGAATCGTTTGAAAAGTAAGCGAGCAAGTTTCTGTCGTAACGTCATCTGGTCTTCATCGACTTCACGCTGGCGTAGGCCTATTTAGGCCAGCAGTAAATTTGCAAACACGCGACTGTTAAAAATTCCAATCACCTTAAAGTTGTCACTACAGCGTAGAAAATGCCATTAAGTAATTAAATGGCAATTCATTGTACTAAAATGTGTTGATGTTAAACCGGGATTGTTGAAAGTATTTGCAAATGTGACAGCGGTGCGGTTTTCGAGACAAAGTGTACGTATACCTACTGTGTGTTCAAGGGACGGAGAATGAGTAGTAGCTTATGAACTGTGGGGTGATATCCTAGTGTGGCTGATTGGGGCGGTGGTATGTTTGATAGCTGCTGCAAGCCGCGGGTTCAATTGTTCGATGACGCGGGCAACAGATGGCCTCATAGTGCGCTGCGGTATCAATACATCATACCAATCAGCTGTCACTTTCGAGACTGTAAGGCGAATTATGCAAGAAGCGCTATAGCAATTAAAGTACGGAAGCTTTACCTTTCATACGCATCATTGCGTTGCATTGCAGTGGCAAAGCTGGTGCAGTCTTTCGAGGCGCCTGATCCAGTCCATGGTCTGGCAGTGCTGGACAAGAAGTTGTATGTGCTTCGCAAACGCCAGGCCGATCAGATTTACGTGTACGACACGAAGGACTACAAACTACAGACGACGATCACCGTCGACGGTCTGCAGACGCCACACTGCTACAGCGACCTGACAGAGTGCAAAGCAGAAAGGTGTGTCATACAGCATGCAAGTTCTCGGGTTTTTAGCCGACCGTACTTCAGCAACGGTCGAGCTATTAACATGGTTGTCGTCGTCTGTCCGTCTGTCTGTCACGGATGTATTGTGGTTAAACGGTAAGTGGTAGGGGGTCGGCGATGGTGCCATTGGATAAGGCGCTGTCGACTTCTTATCAATAGTACCCATGTTTCTATCTGCAGCGCTTTGGCCGCAATTTTTAATGGAATGTTTCAAGCTATAAGTGGCCGTATCTCGAAAGCGATGAAAGATAGGGTTAAGGTTGCCAATAACCACTAAATTATATATTTAAAAAAACTGCAAGCAATTTCTTTAATGTTGTATAAGCGCTGATGTAAAACGGCAAAAATCAAAAAAATATAAGCACTAACTAATGTATTAGCTTAGACATTTAATCTGTTCTCAGTAGCCAGTTATAAATGTCTAAGCTAATGCATAGGCACGAATTTTTACCATCAGAATTGTTGTGAATTAATATAATTGTCGTCTCGAAATAAAATACGGAAACAAACGTCTGAATTGCTGTGACCGTCTTTGTAACAGATGCCTCTTCGTGTCCGACTACGACGCCAAGTGCATCCGCAAGATCGACGCATCAGGACCGGCGGCCTGGACCGCGACGAAATTCATCGACGTGCCCTACGAGCCCAAGGGGCTGTCCGTGACCCCCGAGGGGAACCTGCTGGTCACGTGCAACCCGAACCGACTGCTGGAGTTTGACCCCAAGACCGGGGCAAAAGTCGCCGATGTGGAGCTGTATCTGGGAATACAGTACCCGAAGCACGCCGTGAAGCGGAAGGACGGTCAGTACGTCGTGTGTCACGCGGAACAGAACGGATTGAGCCGGGTCTGCCGTGTGGGGGCTGACGGCTACTATCGGCACTGCTTCGGCGGCATGGAAGGCTCAGGAAACGACCAGCTGAACTGCCCGTGTCACGTGGCGCTGCGGGAGGATAACTACGTCATCGTGGTGGACAACGACAACAACCGGCTGGTGCTTCTGGATGCGGCCCTGGAGTACGTCGATACGCTGGTGGAAAAGTTCAAGGAACCGCACCGGGTCTGGTTCGACGCAGACTCGCGCCGGCTGTACGTGGGCGAATGCACCGATAACGGCACCGTCCGAATCTACCAGACCAAGTGATGGACATTACGACCTCGTGGTTTCAGCCTCGAAACCATGGCCTCGGCCTCAACCTCGGCCTTGGCCTAAATCGATTGGCCTCAGCCTGGCCTCGGTCGTAGCGCTTTAGCCTTGTTAACACTAGAAAACTTATGGGCTTAGCTTACGATGTTGTTGTCACTTTTATAGCTGTACTTCGTACATTTGACCTTGGTCCTGACTTCAGCCTTGAACGATTGGCCCTGGCTTCTACCGCGGCCTTATGTTCTGGCCTTGGCCTTGGCCTTGGCCTTGTCCTCGGCCTCAAAAGTTTGGCCTCGTTTAACGTGACTGGCTGTGGTTCGGGGAAATTCACGACAGGCATGCGGAAAATGCGGACCACATTTGTCGCGTCGTTGAAACGCATCAATTGAAAAACGAAAAATGCAGAAAGTGACTTAAACATGATGGTTAAATTTCAAGGATCGGAACGCAGAAGTTGAATGAAAAATATGGAGGTTAAAACATTTAGGTTAAAAACGCGTGAATTGAGTGTTTTTTTCAGAACTATTTAACAGAAACGGGAAAATGCCTAGTTTTTTACCTTCATTTTATCGTTTTCTTTAATTCCAGCTGACATTTGAGCAAAGATGTCTCATCATAAATCGAATACTATATCAAATCAAATCAAATCATTTATTTAGTCAAGCAAATACAAAGGCATTGACAAAATGAATAATGAAAGAGCTTGAACAAGGGCACAAAGGGCTACAAGAGCCTCTTACACGAACCCCAAAAGAAAACAAAAACATACAAATAAGACAACACATTCATTTTGGATTCATACAGAGTCTTATCAAGCCATATCAACATTGTAACATTGTGGGCCTAGGTTGTGAGTGATTACGCTTTACCATTGTAATGCAAATTACTGCAGATTAATTTGTTGGGCAATTTTTGTTGTTTTTACGCGCGATAGCAGAATGCTTCGCGCATCTTAGCCATCGTCTTGGCGTCCGTCTGTCTGTCCGTCCGTCGACACAAGCTAAGATCACGAGATCTACATTGTGGGCTGCCAGAAGACTCTAGTTTATCGTGACAAAATTTCGTGCCCGTGGGTGCGCGCAGGGGTACCCCTTGAACGAGGGTGTCAAAGAGGGGTACCCCTAAAAAGACGTTATTTTGCCGTTATTAGCTCGTATATTGTAAAAAGGGTTGCAGATGTGTACAGCCACGCTGCTTATCATAACAAGCACTGGTGACAGGCTTTTTAGACTTATCAACATCGATGGTCTTGAACGACCTTGAACCTTCCAAAAAGGAGTTTTTAGTGAATTTTTCGCAATTTTTGGATGCAGCGCTTATTTTAACACTGAATTGCGACGAAATAGCTGAAGATAGACCAAGACAACCTGCGCAGTTTTCAGCATTAAACGTAGATTTTAACAGTTTAAGTCTCGACTCCCTTGTTTCAAGGAGGTTAACGCAGACGGGCGTCAAAACAGCTACCCCTCCTGAAAAGTGGTTATTTTACCGCAATTATCTCGTGTAGCGTGAAAACGGTTGCAGATAGGCACAGACATACTGCTTATCACAACAAACAATAGTGATAAGTTTTTATTGGTGTTAACATCGATGACCTTGAATGACCTTGAGCCCCTAAAATAAGGGTTTTTAGTGATTTTTTTGCGACTTCCGGCTGCAACACACATTTCAAGAGCGAATTGCGCCGAAATGGCTGAAGATGGACCTGGACAACATGCGTATGACATTTTAGCATCGTACATTTTTAAGAATCTACGTTTCGATTTCTTAAATTCAAGGAGTCTTCCGTACAGAGGCCTCAAATTTAAGTACTCTTTTAAAATGCATTAATATCTTATTGCTGTAAACCTACACTAATTGCCAAAATGGCAGGACCGCTGCTATCGCGCGTAACGTAAGCTGAAATTACTTGTTAGCTAAAGCTGATGAACGGCATAGAATAATGGCTGTTGTAAAAGCTGTACATAGTGCAATGGCATGATTATTGTAAGCCTACCGCAGTTTTCACTTTCATGACCTGTTATATTTTTACTAACGTTGTGTGTTACAAATGTGCGTGATTACAATGCACTTCCGTTATTTGGCTTGATTACTGCCATTAAGTGAAGTGGAATCTGTAATTGCTTAGTCTGTTTTTGTGTTTAACATCTTGATTTCGTGACCTCTCTCATAAACAAAATTTCGTTGAACAGTTTTCGCTTTATTTATTTATTTATGTGGATTTTTAAAAACTGATTCGTTTTCTTTGTTCTGAAAATATTGTGGACTTTTTACTCTGTGACACCAAGAAACAAGTAATCTAGCTGAACAAAGCTCACGTGACGCGCGACAGCATCGGTGTTACCACATAGAGAATCGGTGACGATAACAAAAGCAATGCGTCATTAGAGTATCCGAACTTTACGCCTCTATGCGGATGATTTATTGAACCTAGTAGGTCGACATTCGAACGGTTAAAATCCGTTTTAAGCTGCAAAATGTTAAACTTTCAGCAAATGTAATGCTGGACGTTTGCTGGAAGTTTGCTGGATCGTGTAAACACCCTATTATGTTTTACTGCTGAAGTTCTTTTCTGTGCGAGGTTTTCGAGCTTTCTTGGCCGATCGCCGCTAAACTTCACAACGGAACCGGAAGTATATTGTAGTTCATAATCTAAATTTCAAAGTTTTTGGATCCACTCTAAAAACTCGGGTCAAACACGTGCCAATTTCGGCGCCATTTCGAACAATTTCAGACTTTGGTCTGCAGAAAGGCCATTATTTCGAAAATTGGAGAAAATATACGATCGACGGCAATCATCTTCGCGATCGGTGCATAAAATCCAATGAATTTTGGTTTATTAACAACACAGTCCTAGATGTAGTCGCTGGCTCACCCAAATTAACTTCTTTGGAAAAGTATATTCCGGCCCTAGGGGTACTGCCAGAGGTGAGCAAATTACGAGCTCACGTGAAATATAATTAAACATCACAAACATTACTAACATAGATGCAATTTAAATTACAAATTACAATTTACTTTGGAATTAAAGGCCAAATTACAAATTACGTAATTTCAAATTATTTCAATTAGGCTACAATAATATTTTGCACGCCGTCAAAATTTATACTTTCTGTATTGTTTTTATGTTCTATTGTTAGTTTGCATAATGTAAACCCTCTACTATATAAGCTCATCTAACTAGTAGTTTGACTATACATAATAAACTGCGTCATTGTTTTTCGATTTTGCACAATTTTTTGCTTTACTTTATGAAAAATAACAACTACCAGTAGTCTAGTTGAATTCTGCGAGGCAATTTTTTTGGTTTGTTTGAATAACTACAGAATTATTCGTAATTAATAAATTAGGCCCTACTAGAAGTTAATTTTGAAAACTATTTGATTACAAAAATTAACCAATAGCAGCAGTAAATTAAACACATCACGCAATGTTCACCGCGACAGTATGGCGCCTTTGGCCTTGAACCACCAGATCCGCTATATTTTTGCCGACTATTGCACAATGCACATGCACCCAGCCATAGAATCAGTGAGCCAGCCGCTCTCATTCCGTCCGCATCAGTTACAGCAGCTGCATTGTAGAGAGACAGCATTGTCGCAGCAGGTCAATAACAGTTTACATGTAGATAGCAAGCGAAACCACACGCATTAAGAGACTGGTCGTATAATATCGGCTGCACAGTGCTTGTGTCACATACGATGAAGGTAAGCGACTGCTTTTTACAGGGCGCCAGTATAGACACGCTATGCAAATGTCTCGTCTTAGCTATGACAGAGGCGTTTGTCTGTGTGTGCGTATGTCCGTCTGTCGCACTGCTGTATTGTGTCAAAACGGCGCAAGCTAAGATCACGAAATCTTTACTGCCTGCTCCGCGAAAAACAATTAAGATTTGAAGGGCATTCAAAAATTTTTGAAGCTTCACCCAAGTCGAGGGTGCTAAAAGAGAAAGGGTAGAAAAAATCGGCGATTTTTAATCAATAAGTCAGCGTATCTCAGAAACCGCGCACGATAAAGCCAAGGTTACTATCGATCAATGATAGAAAGTTTCACATGCTCTTTTGATCGCTATCAAAATGAACGCCTTTGGATGAACTTAAACGGCTGTACTGCATTTTATGAGTTTACTACAGTAATGATGCGTCTTTCGGAGCTTGACATGAAAATTTGAAAAAGATGTAGACCTATACTATAAACGCCAAACATGTAGCCCACTGACTCTTCTTTTAGGCAGTATAAAACTCAACAAGTTGGTGGACTGTGACAGTAAACCGTCGGGTCGTCAGAACCGGCGATTTACACTAATTTCGGTCGCAATATTTTCGTAACGTTCAGCGTTGAAGCCAACGTTATTATACAGCGTCATAAAGTGACAAAATTTTGAAAATAGATAGGTGTTTTATGCTAAAACTCCGCGACGTGCTTTTTATTGGACCTTCCTGTGTAGTTGACACCGCTGTTCAACGTCCATTGACTGGTGATTTCCTAGTTACTATGCATTCACATCGGCTCCCAATGGGACAAGCCGCTCGTCAACTGTGGGCCCACTCCTGCACTGTCAATCCCGCACTTTATTAGTTTTTCTTCCTCTCTTCGCTTCCAATAATATCTACCACTAGCTGAAGCCAACATCTTTTTATGCGGCCCGCCAACGCGTGACAGCGTTGTTCGTTACACGCGTCTGTTTGTCCGTCCGATCGTTCGTTTGAACCGTGTCTTTTCACAAAGACAAAATGGTTTACATTTTTTTCAAAAAAACATCATAGCCATAACACTGTTTACTGTCAGTCGACTTTCACACTTAGATGCTAAAGAAAACAGGAATTTACAACATTACCTGTTGAAGATAAATGTTTTGGAGCACTAAATATAGTGAGCAAAGTGCCTATCAAGTTTTTACACGGTAACGCATTTACATAGGCTACACATAGCATGTTAGACAACCGGACTTATCCTGCAGTATAAATGTAACTGTCTATGCTTCGGTTGATATTAAACAAAGTTTAGCAGTAATAAAACTCCATGAAGTTAATCGTCAGTTACAAATCTAAAGTCAAAGATCAAGATTTCTTAGCCGACGTAGGCTATTATATTATAGTCGGCAAATGTGTTGTCAAAAATACTATTAAGTTGAAGTTATCAGAACGTTAACGCGTTAGAGGTCAAACAACAAAATAATAAACACGGACTTAAAGCAGCAGGTAAGGTCGCATATCGTGTCGTTAGTCGGGACTGCACTGCTGTGTCAACTATATAGAACCGTATTGCGATCTGCAAGATATGATCAGATCTCTGTATGTATCCCATTAGCTGACGTCTGTCACCGATCGAATGTAATCTCCGTCTCATTATTTTCACACATACTCTGCTACACATGTAGTTGTACGAATGTAAACTCTGCATGAGTAAAAAAAGTAGGTCAACGAGTTTGTTTTGCCGTAAGTTCATTAAATATTGCTACAGATTTGCCGCACTTTTTTGTCTTTTCCAATAATGCACAAATTCTCAGATTTGGGTAATGGCGTGCACTAGAATAAAAGCTTTTAATGAACCAGTTGTTCAAGACCACCACGCTTTAAAACGGGTCACTACAATCCCAAGAAGCATGCATAAAGCATAGGTTACACGAAGCAATCATCAAGCAAATATCGAGCAAACGTCGAGCAGACATCGAGCAAGCATCGAGCAAACATCGAGCTGGCTCGTCCAGCTAACATATAGCAGCTCCTCGAGCCAGCTGGTCGAGCCAGCTTGATCGTGTAAACGAGGTATAACTGTTAATAAATGTACAAAACATCAGTTTATACACTTGTTAACGGCGACATGCAATGAGTGACACATCGAAAACAGCAAAAATCATAAAAAGGTGATATCACTCAACATCACATCGTCTAACTGTCAATGTGATTTGCGCCTTTGATCTATCTTACTTACTTAATTTTAATGATAAAGCCGAGAAAGAATACAGAATACGATAAAGAGTCGCGTAATGCGTGAAGACATGTGCGGAAGATTGACCAATCTGTCGTTCGATGCGGAGAGAGAGAAAAAGAGAAAGGGGAGTCGCTTAGCTGCCTGCGCCATGGCGCATGCGACCTTAATCACGTCTCATTTGTGTCACGTGGGCTGATCGTTCGCGCTATGCGCTGCCTCAAGACCGGAAATAACCGACACTCTTACGCTCGTACACCGAGCACTTCGGTCACAGACGCATGTTGGCTCAGTCGACACAGCAGTTTAGCGGACTTGACTAGTGAAAACTCATACCAAAAAATGTCAAACAAAAAAATGCACAGTATACAGCTTTGTCAAAAATAGAACAAAAATATGGGCAATATATACGTAACTACGCTAATTTTAGAAGAATAAAAAAACAAGAAGCTTAGCTGTCGCTAAGATAGCGGACCGTACTGGTTGTCAGTGACCTTTAAGATCATCCAAGGTCAATGATTTTTATCTCGTCTGACAGAACGCATGTCATATTCTATTTGTGGTGGCCGTATCTTTCACCGTTTGTGCGATATGGCCAGGTTTCCGTTGGATATCCTACCTTTTTCATTTAACTCCTAATTTGAAAATTTTGCCTTTGCTATATTACACTCGTGACAGATGGACGGACTGACGGACGACAACCATGCCAATAGCTCAAGCGTTACTTAAGCACGGTCGGCTAATAAAAGGAAAAAAGAAGAAAAAACGATAAAAATAGAGAAATAAATTAAGAAAAACACTTAAAATTAAAGACTTAAACGTCCCGCCGTCACGGTATATATGATGTTGATATGATATGATGATGCAGATGTTGATACGTACTGTGGCATTATGTCTGAGCCTAATGATGTCTTCAAATGTACTCTCTCTGACTTCGTCGACAAACAATCTCATCGACAACAACAACTGTGAGTTTATGATCATTTACCTGACTTATTTTTTTATAGTAGAAGAAGTCGTTAGCAGACTGGTCACTGTAAATGCCAAATGTCAAACGTTTCATTTTATATAGCGCATTCTCGTTGCTAATCTTTAAATCTCGTGGACTCTTTGATAATGCGAGAATCAAACGTCATCAGTGACTTAATAAGTTAAGTCAAGTTACTGTTTAAACCTACGAGTATATTCAAAGTCACCAACGACTGTTTAAAAGTTTTAGCAGAACACTATGAATACCTTAAGATCTTCGGGCAGTGAGTTCTAGACAGTCAGAGGTTAGACAAGAAATTTGAGCTAATGCTCACAAAACGCGCCAAAGCCTATGACAGTTTTTGTTTGCAAATTGTCAGTCTATCTCCAGCCATTTCGTCGCAGTTCATTCTTGGAGTGTGCGCTGCAGCCGAAGATTGCAAAAATCAACAAACCTCTTATTTTGGAAGTTTAGGGTCTTTCAAAGTCATTGGTGTTGATACGACTAAAAAGCTCGTCATTAGTGCTTGTTGCGATAGGTAGCATGCCCATGGTGATCTGCAACCGTCTTCACGAAAGAGTGGCCAACAACGGTAAATTAACGACTTTTACGAAAATATCGCTCTTTAATGCTCTCGTGCGCAGCTTTCGTTGAATCTAGAAAATCGAAACTTGGACCATCGAAATCTACGTTCAATGCTGAAAATTTCATGCAGCTTGTCTACGTCTATCTCAATTGATTTCGACGTAATTCGCTTTTGGAATGTGTCTAGCAGCCAGAAATCGTCAAAAATCCATAAAAACCTATATTTTGGCGTTTAAGGTCATCGAAGGTCATTAAATTTCGTGCCAATTTAGAGCTAGTGTACGACTTCCTATTAGTGATTAATAGTAACCTAGGCCCTATCTCGCACTGTTACTAAGATACAACGACTTATTAGCTGAAAATCGCAAACTTTTCCCGCCCGCCTCTCATTTAGCGTTTTCGTTCGGGGTCTCTTCCTTGAATTTATGGAAAAGCTTTACTGATCCTGAAACTAGAGTTTTCCAGCAGCCGACGGTGAAGATTTGGTGATCCTAGCTTGCATCGTTTTTGACTGATCCATTCGTGTGACGGACAGACGGACGTACGGACAGCATTGCGATGGCTAAGACGCGCTAAAGCAGTAGCTGCTTTCGCGCGTAAAAACGCATGCTATGTCATGTGTAAAATGAAGCGTGTGCAATAAAATTTTTTATGTCATAAGTAGGGTTAACTACGATATTAGTGAATATTCTGCAATTTTTGACCTGTAGTTATGACCCCAAACCCCTTTTCTGCGTGGAAACGGACCCGCATTTGACACATGAATTTACATTATGTTACGTACCATCTTATACTGTCCAACGGCTTTGGTTTGGTGCACAAATGTAACAGACAGACAGACGACCGGACAGCGTTATACGGTCGGTAGCATCTGCAATGCCGCCCAATAAATACTGTATGCGGTTTTGTCGCGACTATTCAGATCAGGTTGTATTTTACAAGCCAACAATCGCAAACTATACCCATACACAGTATATAGCCACCGTCATCATCATTATCATCATCATCCCTAAGCCATCACGCAGTAAAAAGGTGAAGACAACCTAAAATTTAACTATAACAGAGTTTTTAGAAATGTGTCGCGAGATTTTTCAACGCTGCAGTGTTGGCTACTGCTCACATTTGACCAGGAAATTGGTTTCATTCGTGTAGACCGGTCGTACAGAAAAGCAATTTCATCATCATCATTATCAGCAGCAACAGCAGTATTACCAGTATATCTATCTATGTATACCAGATGTCAGAACGTCTCAATACAATCCGCTGGATGTACTGCTGTATAGCCCATGTAAGTGCTGCACTGTATGTTGAATGCCATCTGACCGTACATCACAGGGACACATTCTATAGGACTGCATTCTCGTGACGTTCTGCTCTTGCTACCTGGTCTTGTTGCCCATGGCAACCGTCGCTGTAGCAGATAGGCAGCAGCCGCATCTGGCATCTAGTGAACACTTATTGTAGCGCATAAAATATAGCGAGCAAATTTTAGCTAAATGAAAAAATGAACAACCGAATAAATTAGCAAGTGAGTGAATAAATAAATAAATGAAAAATTAGATAGCTGGCCGCGTCTCGCATCAAGTGTGTAAATGAACGCTTAGGCCTAAGTCATTTAAAAATCTGTATTCATTCTCATTGGTAGATACACAACAAAGCAAATAATAAAAAAAAATTTTAAAAAAACAGAAAAAGAAACATATACAATAATGCTAAATGCATCTAGCGAAATGTTTATACGTGCTTCACATCTGTTAGATTGCCAACGGAATTTTAACTAAGTACTATTCTCAAGCACAAGAAATTTTAGACATGCGATATTTGTTTCTGTTTTGTGATAGAAGGAATAAATAATGTAGCGATAAAAATACGAAAAAAAACGATACTGTAGGTCTATACAGCAAAGCATTTTTTGTCAGCGTTTTACTATACAAAGCCATAAACGCTAAGTGGACATAAGAGGCTAGTAAAGAAACTCGCGGAAACGTGGTGAATCGAACGACCGACTATTTATGTTAAATTCAGCATGCAGCGGTTTTTTTGCATGTTTTGCTATGCGGAGTGCTGTGTTAGCTATGATCAGGGTGTGTGTCTGTCCGTATGTCCGTTTGTCCATCACACGGCTGTATTTTGTCAAAACGACGCAAGCTAGAATTACGAAATCTTTACTGTCGCTCCACGAAAAACTTTGCGCTCGAGGTTTTGTAAAAAAATTTTAGAAACGCCAAAAAAGATTTACATTTTATTTTTTTTGAATGGACGGTTGAACGAGAGAGATGTATGGAAGTTGGTGCAACATCATATGAAAATTTGTTTACATACGGAAAGAATGGTCACAATGTCTTTGACGAAGAGTTAGTATTGTTAGTACCGTATTGTCAGTACAGATGAAGCCTGTGCATGGGGTCTTTGCCTCCAAAGTAGGACTGTGCCGAATATTCTACAGTTTACACCACTACTGCGGTTCTGCCCTTAATCCCGTTTTCCCCAAACTGCAAACAGTTGACTCCGACCTGTACAAACGGTGTCGACGGCATGGAATGCATAGGGACAGTAGAATGACTCTGTAGACTGTATTGGCTGATGATGCATGTCGATATGACAAGTTGCCTTGTCACAGCTACCACCGTCACTGACGCTGCTGTTCATGCTGCTTCTGGAATATAATCATTTGTCCCAACAAGCACTTTATCAATCGTCTCTCTGTCTATCTGTCTGTCTGTCTGTATGTATGTCCAATTGTATTATTTCCTATCTCGCTGTCTCTTTCTCTGCATTGGCCACTCTCCTCGTGTCCAAATCTAATCACCTTCCAAGCTTACATGTATACCTTGGTGGTCCGCAATCCGCATTGTCCCAACGGATTTGTGGATTCTTTCTCTCTTTTTCTTTTTTCCTTCCCCTAACCTAGGCCACTCCCCTAGCAGTAACGCGGGATTAAGAGTCCTTCAGTTTTTTTTCTTTTGCATTTTTTGTGACGAATCTGCCATTTGTGGAAGCCGTGTAGGTTATTACAATTATATTTTTGTCCACTGCCTTTGATTAACGCAAGATTGAAAATCGCGCTTTTTTGCCAATATCTTTTTTAATACATGCTTTTTTAAATAAATAATTTTTTTTTTGTTTATAGAACTCGTGTAATTTTTACGCGCGAAAGCAGAATGCTTCGCGCGTCTTTGCCATCGTCTGGGCGTCTGTCCGTCCGTCCGTCCGGCCGTCACACTCGTGAGCTGTATCAAAACGGTGCAAGCTAGAGTCACGAAATCTTTACTGTGGGCTGCCCCAAGGTGTCTAGTTTATCGTGACAAAATTTCGTGCCACTGGGTGCAGGGGTTCTCCTCGAACGAGGGCGTCAAAGAGGGGTACCCCC
>Ga0209671_1004125_pt1 | contig 14257 bp, 4 predicted proteins | sample WorMetHERISLAND2_2_FD_187401 | JGI IMG/M metagenome (GOLD analysis project Ga0209671, IMG submission 187401) | Marine gutless worms symbiont microbial communities from Max Planck institute for Marine Microbiology, Germany - Olavius geniculatus... | ecosystem: Host-associated > Annelida >... | reverse complement strand
GTCCAGGAGTTCCCCTCGAACGACGGCGTCAAAGAGGGGTACCCCTAAAAAAGACGTCATTTTGCCGTTATTGGCTCGAATAATGTGAAAACGGTTGCAGATAGGTACATGCATGCTGCTTATCATAACAAGCACTGGTGACAGGCTTTTTGGATTTATCAACATCAATGACCTTGAACGACCTTGAACCCCTCAAAAAGAGGTTTTTAGTGAATTTTTTGAAATTTTTGGATGAAGCGCACATTTCAACACTGAATTGCGACGAAATGGCTGGAGATAGACCAAGACAACCTGCGTACGAAATTTTCAGCATTCAACGTAGATTTTAACAGTTCAAGTCCCGACCCCCTAGGTTCCACAAAACCGGCGCAGGCGGACGTCAAAGACAGCTACCCCACTAAAAAGTGGATATTTTACCGCAATTATCTCGTGTAGCGTGAACACGGTTGCAGATAGGCACAGACATGCTGGTGACAGGCTTTTTGGATTTATGAACATCGATGACCTTGAATGACCTTGAACCCTAAAAATGTTGATTTAACGTGATTTTTTGGCGATTTTTGGCTGTAAAAGAGTGAATTACGAGGAAATGGATGGAGATAGACTACGATTACCTGCGAATAGGAACTGCTATAGGCTTTCGCGCGTCTCGTGAGCTTTGCTCAAATTGCTTGTTTTCAATTTTAAAGCAATTAATACCGCCATTAACGTCTTTACGTTTTTACTCAAAACATGACCACTGTGATTCACTAACATTAGTCTCAAACTCTCAAATAGGCCTAAATGGACTACACCAGATTGTGATCTAACGGCGGATTACCTTGCCTCTCAAATCAACAAATCAACATTGGGCACTGGGAAAATGCACTAAAATCATCAGTCGAATGATTCCTCTTTTCTATGCTGCATGCGACTATCTTTATTACGGCAATATTTTACGAACTACATTGCTTTTACATTGCAAGCACAGACTTACTCGTTCAGCTAGAAACTAATTACATTCACTCGAATGTTTTCGTGGACTTTTATGCATTATTGAAAATTATCCCATAAGCCCACTAATAATAACAATGATAATCTCATTACGTATAATAAGCGTATGCAAGTGATCCGCAAAGACGGTTTCATCTGATGCAGTAATTATAATATGCCTGACAACAATGTCGGTCTAATGACAGCTAGCGCACACCTGAGATAGTAGCTTTCGTCGGCATCGTCTAACGTCAGCCGCTGAAGCATTGTGTGCGTTGCTCGTTCATCGGTTCAGCATTAGCAGGCGTTGTCGTCGCACTTGCTCGCCAGATGGCGCCTGCACGGCGTTGATGACGTCACGACAGGTGCTCCCGCCAAAACTACGACCCCACCAACACCGATACTGGACTACTAATATAAGACACATTTGAAATGTGTAATATAATGGCCTACACCTTCGCTAGTTGTGCCGAAAAGATTAGAAATTAATTGAAGATATAGGACGAACAAAATACGGGCTTCCAATTTGCAGGAGAAATCGACCGAAATTCAAGAAAACACATGAAATGTCTTTAGTTTGTTGGCTGAATCTTTATCTAATTTATTTGTTATGACAATTATTCATACACTTATGTAAAAACACATAGATTGCTTGTGGACGAACGCAAATGTGCGATTTATATGTGCCACTGTGAAAGAGTGCAGTCAAAGTGAATAGGCCTAATTTGCGTAATATTCAGATACAGAATAAAGACTCACGATAGTGCATCAGAAGACAAATTTCTGTCAACGAACCCAGTAAGTCGCAAAAAAGATCTTGATCTGTTGCTGCTGTCCGCTACACAGTACAGCATCAAAATTTTCACAGCAAATGTCGAGATCAAACTATGCGCACGAGTAACCTAGGGCGCTGATTGACGCAGTATCAAACGTCCGATGATCGGCAACGTGCCGCGGTGTGTTGCATTGATCCGATGAGTTGGAGGGCGGGAGTGAGTGAATTGTGTGTGTGGGGGGGTACTCGGTCGGTCTATAGCCGGTGGCTTCAGATTGGCAGTTCAGCGACAACCAATGGCGCAGCGGCGTCTATCCCCCTTGGACACGCTACGCAAGCCCCCCCACTTCGCTTTTAATGTCCCCCCTCAACTTCGACTCGAAACACTCCCACGTAAAACTTATGTCAAGTGCTGCATTTGCCGAATGCCAGGCGATGATATTTTTACTCATTGGTGCACCAAAAAAATTACAAGGGAGGAATAGGTGGAGGCGTCGAATGGAGTGGGAAATCTAGAATGGAAATGGTCATTTCCCTTCGCAGCTTATTACAGGATGTGGAAAGCGTCGTAAGAATTTGTGAATGAATTTAGTGCATTTTACCCTCAAAAACGCTTCTAATCAAGTTCTGTAGAACGATGACTGCCCCCTGAGGTCATAAAAGTTGCCCCCTCAAGAAAAGTAGTAGGCTACGCTTTAAGCATAGTTCTCAATGGACGTAGATGCCCTTACAATGGCGGGCCGTGCGCCGCAGCCAAATATCCTAGTACTCGTATATTTGCCGCAGCCGTCTCAGCGCCAGCTTCGAATTGGGGTGAAAATCACGTCTACGTTCTGTCGGTTCCAAATCGGTCAATATTTGTTCAAGTATCTCAGTTATTGGTAAACTTGCTGTCGCTGAACAGCTTTCGCTGTCTACAGCACAATGCAAGCTTAAACGCGGATAGAATTCGTCAAGCATGAGGGCATATCTCCGCCAATTCGTGTACACAGACAGACAGACGGACACGCACAGCGAAGGACAGATCGACCAATCTCATAATCTCCTCCAATTCACTTTGTTCCATTGGCGGAGATAAATATCACGTGCAAATAAATTGGACATTTGTTTATATTTACTGGATTGTTAAAAATTACAAATTATTAATGGTCTGAGCAAATCATTAATAATATTTGAATCTTCCGTTTCGTTGCCTCACATCAAGCGACAAGAAGACAAACAGTGAGACAAATGAGAAACTATTATTATTTCTTATAAACCAAACACAAATGTGCAGCTGCAACCGATCAACTATTTATAAGTTCGTGCTATGCAGACGCTAAAAAATATTTAGGTACTTTTGTGGCAAAATTTCATCCACGTGCCTTCTAGCCTGCAGTAACGCAACATTAATACCACAGTGGATTACCTGCGCTAAAAGCTTATTTGGATAATACCGGCGAATGTCGATGCCCTTAATGCTACACGGCGATAGAAGATATCCTACTTTCTTCCACATGCTGCTAACTGTAATATAAACTTTACAGATGTAAGTAAGTAAGTAAGTAAATAAATAATTTATAAAGCGCCAAAGTCTCAGAAAAAAATCAGGGCGCATAGGATGATGGACGATAGGTGGCAGAAAAGTTTAATAAGCTTGTAAAAATGCAAAACATGAAAAACAATATTTAAATGAAATTACAATAACCTGCGTAAGCGTTGTTATTAATACATAAGTTTTTACATACACTTGATAATACAGTTCTTAAAGTGTTTTGTCTCGTACAGTCAGTCTGTACAAAATTTGTATCTATGTTTTATGATTTTGATGTTATGATTGACATTTGTACTAAACAGGACATTCGTCACAAAATATTTGAACATTTTACCTGTGCAGTAAAAAGTAGCTAGTTTTTAAATAATAGTTGTTTTTTCACTGTCATGTACCTAGACTCATTGATTTGTCTTTTGTTATCTTGTACGGCTTGTATTTTTTGTATTGTTTTTGACTGCCTGTCATGGCAAATAAACTTTATCATTAAAGTATAAATATCATATAGAACTGGCCCAAAACGTGTTCACTGGTTTTTTGCATTAAACTCAGACGAAGATAGCGCATCCGAGTTTAAAAAGCTTACATGTGCTTAAGGCCTTAAGGCTTATGTCATTTTAAATAATCTACTGCATTATTTGAATCTAGTTTGTAAAGAAAATTATCAAAATCTTGCCTGTTTCAATGTGAAAAAAATTGAAAAGTATTCTTAAAATTTACAAAGGTTGATTTTGTCTTGTATCTGCAGGTATCTGCGCATTCTGATCAGTATAGAAGTTTTTAAACTGTCAATCGTTAGGCCTCTAGTCAAAGTTTTTTTACCTGTAGTTTCTAATTTGCCGACAGCGCTGCTTTGGAGTGCTGTTGTACCTATATTTAAGTATAATGGTAACCACACTGACTGGTAGGCTGTAATAGCAAGCGACCAAGTTGAGGACCGACATTAGCTGGCGTCATTGGAAAGTGATCTGTCAGCCGATCGGCACTTGTCTCGTGCAGCTCACTACGACACCGACCGGCGACCACTTTTACACGTCAGTGACCACAATGCACGGCGCCCGCTGACACAAATGATTATTTCATTGCTGTCAATGACCAACGCAAACAATGCACCTACCTATCGCCAGCCCACCCGCCCGACCTCATTGCTAGACGATAATTTACGTTCGCTCATCACCCCTGCACTTGACGATCGCGCGCACTTGCAACTATATCGAGTATACTTTAGATTACTATGAGGTTCCTCCGAGAGTTATTTCCAGATGTAAGCCATGCCTATATCGCACATGCACAATGAGCGACGCGATCGTTGCAAAATAGCAGATTGATGTCGCCCACGGTATGTTGTGCAGAAAACGCGTCTCTTGCAGGTGCTCGTAGTCGTTTTTGACGCGCTACAGCTATGCTGTAAGCGTCTGCGGCACGATTGTCGTCTGTCTGTCTTCCGTTTGTCTATCACGGGTATATTGTGACTAAGCCTTAAGTCTAGGGAAAACTTTTTGCACAAATAATTAGCCCTGTGTCGAGACTTTCTGCGCACAAACTTTTGGGGATGTGACGCAAGGAAAACATTTTCGAATTTCGGATTGAATGGAAGGAGTAGGAAAAATGTGCGTTTTCAATAGAACAGGGCCAAAATTACTATTAATCACTAGTAGAAAGTAGCACACGTTTTTCAGATGAGATAAAAATTATCGACCTTGGATGACCTTGAAAGTCAGTGCTTACTGCAACAGGAACTGTATAGGCTGTAGCGCGTCTTCCTTAGCGATCGACAGCTGTTTTTTTTGGTTAATTTTCGCTTTCTTCTAAACGTTGAGTTTACTTCGATATGTTTGTCATTTCGGTACATGTATATCGGGCATGGCCCAGCTTTTTTAGCCGTCGACTGTCAGCTGGTCTCTGACGAAGGTCATCGTCAGCTGCGTTCTGCCAACTGAAGGACATATGTCGTCAGAAGAACTTATACAGCAGCTATGGAGACATGTTTTGCTGAGCTGCAGGTTCTAAGCTGTGGAACAAGCTTTCTGCTCATCTGAGACCAACTGGCATTAACTTTGACCCTGCAAAACGGCTGCAAAAACATTTTATTCGGATGTCAAGATCACGAAGCATAGTAACTAACAGTTAGGCCTAAATCAGTCCTTTCAAGTTTTCTTACTGCAGAACGCACACAAATTCGTACTAGCCTATAAGCTCACGCCAACTGCCAATCTACCTCCGCTCATTTACGTAATACGCTATTATGTGCATCCGCTGTTAAAATATTCTACTCGTTTAATCCTTATTGGGCACAGTTGAAAGGACTTGTTTTGAGAGGCATGCACTGTTGCACAAACGACGCAAGGCATGGTGGATCGGCATGTTTGCGTGGCGCCCTCTGCTGGAGTCACGCACGCCACGCAGAGGTCGCACACAACTTCAGTCGCTCGGATTCGCTCATCGCTATACAGATGATACTCATTAACTTTGATCATTTCCTTTACCAGAACAACCATCCTCCTCGACAGAACCGTGCAAAATGTTTACATATTACGACCGTCCGTTAACCTAAAATATTGGAAAGGCATTTAAAATGTCCAAAGATTTGCATTTGCGGCGCCCTATACGAACAGTTATGAACCAGCCGTTGGTTTTTCGGTCATGAGCAATGTCTGTCTGTAGCGGTACATGTATGTACGTAGGCATGATCACTTCTGAAGAATGAAATATTATCCAAAATATATCCATATTTTACCAAACCAGAGCATAGGCTAAAGCTTAGTCTTGTGTATTTCAAGACAATTAGATTTCGGTGGCTGTCCTATATTTCTTTCCCTATTAGAGCCACTAGTCACAAAGTACCAACTGACCAGCAGACCGAGAACAATGAAGCCATGATAATTATTTAGAGTGTTTACTGTTGAGCGGTTTTGAGTAAAGACTCATATCAGCAGATGATTCGAGATCCGAGAGAGCGTTGTGGATGCAACGAACGTGTCAATGGCGATTATTGTAATGCAGTAGATATTGAGCAGCTATAGCAGAGGCCGGCCCTCGCTTGGTCACCAGAGCTCGCACGCGTACGCACTATAGGTGGTAGAATCAGGCGAAACGTTCATGAATAAAACATTCGACGCCAGGTTTCTCGGCGAACTCGGCCCGCACGATGATCCGCCAGCGTCTTAAGCGACGACAAATCCTGCACCATAGCGCGAAAGACGCTGAGGGTGCAAAGTGCACGGGACTTGGCGACTTTGTCTAAGACGTAATGTGGTCTCGGTAGTGTTTTCATACACAGTTCAAAAGACTCTTCCGATTCGTTAGACGAACAACGTGACTTAGAAGCTTCTATGATCTACGATTTGATTGCCAAAGTAAGTGCATCCAAACTGTTATTATGCAATAGGCCTATAACTTACGGCACAACAATTATACTATGAGATTGGTAGGCCTATACGGGCGTATTATAATAAACCCATAAACTACAGTGAGAGCCTAAAATTGCAACACCATAATAACAAGAAATCCTTGTTGTCCCAGTGCATGCGCGAAATTTTGATGCGATAGTCTCTGGCACCGCAGTTGCGTGTTCTTATTCGGTTTTACTACAGCAAAAAAACGATCGAGTGCTTCTCGGCCAACAGAAAAAAAGTTTCAGTTAAAGCTAAATTGACTGAAAAACTCCTTTTCGGTGGTCAAAATAATCAAACTCAAATATAGAGGTATCGGATCGTGAACTAGTCTATTTGGCGTTGCGACTGCATACTTAAAGCCTTCGCTTTTGTGTTTCTATCTTGTTTTTGATAAATAAACGATTTTTATTTCACCATTTACGAGATGCATTTCTGCCACGGCCATTGTCTCAAACTTTTTAAATGTTTCTTTCTAGCCGGCTCTAGATAGTGCATGTTTTGTACACAGCTATGAAAGTCATTAATTTTGGCACCAATCGAACGGTTATTGACAATAAAGCAGACAGGATTTGTTAGTGATCGGTATTAACAAAGTTTCTATTTATGCCGTTCTTGAAACATCAAGTCTGCATTTCTCTAAAGTAAAATTCATATTTAACAATGACACTTGGGTTAAATGAGAGAAAATAGAGCTAACAGCGGAGTCGAGATCAAATGCCGCGAAGCCAGTGAGTAACTTGAACACTGACAGTCAATCCATACGCAGTTTTAAATGTGCATTGTTATTGCGTGGCAAGAATAGGCCTGAGGAAATAATTACTTAACATACATGATGTATGTTGTTAGTGTTAGAAGAAATGTGCGCATGTGTTTCTTGTGCATAGCAAATGTACGGTAGTTTAGTGGCTCAGCGGTTAGGGCGTTGGATTCAAGACCAATAGGTTCCTCGTTCAGCTCCCAGCAGGTCCGCTAACATATAACAACTCTGGGCAAGTTGTTCACACCTACATGCCCGTGTAGGTGCAAGTGGTCTAGTGGTTGGCGTCGACTCGTAACTTTCAGGTTGCGGTTCAATTTTCAGTGCGGTCATTTGCAAGCAACCTTGAGCAAGTTGCTAACCTACGGTGTGCTCAGGTCAACTCAGCCTCCTACCCTCCGTGGGACGGGAAATGAGAATAGTAGCTTACGGGCTACGGGGTGAAGGCCTAACGTGGCTGATTGGGGCTGATTGGGTATGTCTGCTTGCATGCTGCAAATCGCGGGTCTAGTTGTTCGCCAACGCCGGCAATGGATGGCCACATAGTGCGCTGAGGTATCATTAGCTCATGTCAAACGGCTACTATTTTCGAGATTGTAAAGCGCTTCTGGCCACGAGTCTGACTTACGTAAGAAACGCTATAGCAAGTAACGGATTTTACTTTCACTAATATTTGCCTTTTGTAGTGAGGTCGTGAGGTGGTTGGCGTGGCTGATCAACATGGCGGACCGTCAGCGACAGATGTCGACTTGCTGGATTCTTTTCATGCTCGCCATGTCCACCGCACAAAGTAAGATAATCGTTATGGTTACTAGTCATACACCTTCGTAAACAGCATACCGGTACGCAAGTTTACACCGGGTAAAGGCCAAAAACGGTTCCAGTTTGTTCGACAGCCAGCCTGAAACTTTCGAAGTGTCGATCGGATCAGCACTAAATTCGGCAAAAATCACTGTTATTTCATTCTTGAAATCAATTTGTGATTTACTTGAAATAACTTTAGAAAATAAAGTGGCGCTATCTAGCAAATGACAGTAACTTTTGAAAAGCGTTTGCGGGTTTTCAGCCGAATATTGTAAATGCAGTGCAACGAACTGCAGACGGCCGTAACATGCCCATCTCCCTTAAGTCCTTTCAATTTTATGCGCATTTTGTAGACGTGCAGAGCACTTTCTTGACTGCAGATGAGCTTCTTCGCAAGTTCGATGTTTTACAAAATTCCGGCTTGCGAAATGATCGCGGATGGCCACAGCCTTTCGGACGTTCTGTCACGCCAGTAAAATTAATTTTCTTTCAATATAACTACAGAGTGCGGCAAAAAAGTAGACCCCCTAAAGTTTTTCGCTGTTTTCTCAACAACCTTTTGAAATTTTAATTAAAAATTTTACAAAATTATTTACTGAAACGTTCTACATCTAACTACCGAATAAAATGCGATTCTGTTGAAAAACGACGAAGTTATAAACCTTTTAACATGACCGCCTACCGATTTTTTATTTAATTTTTAAAAAAATGGTTACCACGTTACTGGCAATGATGTAACACTAGCGCTTTAATAAACAGTAATTTATTTTTGTTTGAAAACTATCATTAAATTATCGTTCCTTTAAAGCAATCACCGGCTGTCCACTGGATTCATCTTCCAGCAGGAGGGCGCGTCAGCACACACAGCGCGCAACGCCGCGCAGCGCACAGAACTGGCTGCGGGCCAGCTGTCCAGATTTCATCACTAAAGACCAGTGGCCTCCAAATTCGTCAGATATAAAAACCAATGGACTATCGTGTGTGGAGTGCAACGTTGGAGGCTTACCGCAAGCTTAAAACAAAGCCGAAGACAATCGCCGAACTCAAGCAAGCGCTTCAGGTTATCTGGGGCAACCTGCCACAGGGACCGATCGAGAAAGCTGTGAAAGACTTCTCAAATCGACTGAAGGCTTGTGTTGGAGCTAACGGTGGACACTTCGAACATTTACAGTGACAATGGAATTCCGGCATTTGATCATTAGTCAACTGTGTTGTTTCAACGATGTTATTAAATTGGTGTTATAGCCTGAACATTTTTAAATGCTGAACAACGGTAGGTGGTCATGTTAAAAAGTCTATAACTTCGTCCTTTTTCAAGGGAATCAAATTTTGTTTAACAGTTCTATGTAGAAGGTTTCAGTAAATAAATCTGCAAAATTTCAAATTAAAATTTCAAACGATTGCCGAGAAAACAGCGAAAAACTATAGGAGTCTACTTTTTTGCCGCACCCTGTATGTCTCAATCTGCAGCAGTTTGGCCGCAATTTTGAACGCGAAGTTTCTGCCTGCATCCATCACCCATCACGTGGGCCCAGTTACTTTATCGTATCTCGGCGTTGATTGTAGCGTTCAATAGCAGCGTCAGTATAGGGGCCTAATGTGTATGAGGACTGTAGTCACCTCTGGGAAATTGCTTTCTGTTTGCGACCGGAAGTCGGACGCTGGCCTTTGGACATAGGCGGTACGGTCGGCCTACCTTAGCGACAGCTGGGTTTTTTGTTTATGTTTAACTTCTCCTGTCTAAGGCTGTCGTAACTTTGTTAGTCTCCTGTAGTTTATGACATGTCTGCAGTTTCCTGCTGAACAAACAATCCAATGATAGTGATAATGTTGATGACGATGATGATGATGATGACAGCTGTAACGATATACACCGTTGGCAATAAAAATGCCACTTTTATTTTTTTGGAATAGCTCCGTGAAACATTGGTCGATTTTAATAAGTTTTGGCACGCGATATCAAGAAGACATTTGACGCAAATGGCTATAGTTTTGCCCACCTCACCTTAGTACTGTCGTTTGTCAGTTTGGCCGTTTACAGCAATTAATTCATACTGGGTAGCGCATGTGTCGGCTCAGAAAATTACTGAGACCACAAAATCATTAAAAATATTGTCATTTTAATATCGTACGTCGACGAACTGAAGTGACCCATCAATAGCAAGTGGGCTGCAGCTCTGAGTCACGCGGTTATTTAACGTGCTGTTGGCGAGTGGCGTCAACGTCTACCGCTTGCGTTCGTACTAAATTAGGACATTTTGAGCACATGCTGTAATACCTATGATGCGATGTGACACGTGTGACTTTTTGAGAGACAATAATTGTCGATCGTGCTTGCCGCTATTTAGTTAATAATTTCTGAGTTGCCGAATGCGCTGCCCAGTAAGAAGTCTTTGTTGTAGACTACGACTTCTGCATTTCACAAGGTAGTGTATTAAGGTAAAGTTGCCTAAACTACAGTCATTTGAGTCAATTTTTTAATGTCGCATGCCCAAATTTTTTTTTGAAATTGGCCAATATTTTACGGAGCTACTTAAAAAATAAAATGTCTCATTTTTATGGCTCACGGCCACTGTTACGTGGGTGTATAGATGATGTTCAGTGCACTGACGATAACAAGAAGACAACGAACACCGTGAAGTATATCTTGATGTCATTGTCGATCACTCTCGAGCGTTTAGCAGAGTCTTACATCTCGCTTGATTTGTTTGCTAAAAAGTAGAAAATTAGCAATACCACAAGGATAACGAAAGTAGACAGCAAGTAGGCCTACTAAAATGTCTGATGTTAAGCACAGTGGCCTACTGTGCAGCTGAGAAGTTTTCGAAATACTCCACGTTCGTTGAAAATGTACTCTCGCGTTTTGTATTTGTGTAACTATGAACGTACCTGCCTATTTCACGGTAGAACATTAATTGCTTGAACTACGTACAGTACCGGTGCGCGTCCATGTGTTCCTATTGTTATAGAACGGTGGCGACAATTATTTAGGGTTCAAGCAGGCTAACGGTGATTTACCGGGCAAGCGATGCAACTTACTGTAAGCGGCAATAACCGGCCATCTTACTGTGTCGCGTATGCACAAAGCCATCGTTATTTTGTCCCTGTCAGTTTTCGAGGCGCTACAGCTATGCTGCACGGCGTCCTTGGCATCGTTGTCGTCTGTCTGTCGTCTGCCTGTCCGTCACTCGACGTATTGTGGCTAAACGATGCGAGATATGGGCCAAAGTTGCTATTGATCACTAATAGGAAATCGCATACGCGCTTTCAGATGAAATGAAAATCATCGATTTTGAATAACCTTGAAGGTCAGCAGTGCAACAGAAACTGCACAGGCTGTATCGCGTCTTCCCTAGCGACAGCTGGGCTTCCTCGTTACATCACCCATACACATGCCACTTTGGCTAAATTTGTCTAGTTGTTGAATCTGTTTGCAGTGCAGCGTGATAGTTCCTGAACTGTTCTGCGCAGGCTAGCGACGTCGACGGCAGCTGACAACAAGACGACGTGCGTGTTGGCCGGGTGCCTGCACGTTTGTCGATCTGTGCCTAACTGCAACAGCACGTCGTGTCGTACAAACGTCAACGTGCTGGTGCGTCAGTTGCCGCGAGGTTGCTGTTCTGTGGCCGCTGATCGTCGCACAAGGCGCTCGTACTCCGCCGAACGTCGTCGACGCAAGTTGCGCTCATCGTCGGCCGCGTCGGCGTCGGACCTCCAGCGCTCAGCGCCCACGACGTCGAAGCGCGGCTACTCGGACGCAACAGACATCTGTCTCAAGTACCACTGCGGCGGTCGCGGCGACGCCACCGTCTACGACTACATAGCGTGCGCCATGGAAAGCCAGTGTGGCTTACTCTGGTGACCGGACCGTGAAACGTTCGACGAACCGAATATGAGATAGCAGTTTGCCGCATAAAAAGTTAAACCATATTCAGCTCGCACTGGTACAGTTGCACTGTTTTTACGCGCGACAGCATTGTAATGTTTCGCGCGTCTTAACCATCGTCTAGGCGTCTGTTCGCCTGTCAGTCCGTCTGTCCGTGCTTCCGTCCGTCCATCACACCCTGGCACTAACGGCGACACTTAGAATCACGAAGTCTTTACTGTGGGCTGCCCCAAGGACTCTAGTTTTTAGTGACAAAATTTCGTGCCCCTGGGCGATGGGGTTCCTTTCGAACGAGGGCGTCAAAGTGAGGTACCCCCACTTAAATAGACGTTATTTTGCCACTATTGGCTCTTACAGTGTGAAAATGGTTGCAGATAGGTACAGACTTGCTGCATATCATAACAAGCACTGGTGACATACTATTTAGATTTATCAACATCGATGACCTTGAACGACCTTGAACCTCCAAAAGAGGGGCTTTTAATTTTTTTTGCAATTTTTGGCTGCAGCGCACATTTCAAGCGTGAATTGCGACGAAATGGCTGGAGATAGACGAAGACAGCCTGCACGTGTAATTTTCAGCATTGAACGTAGATTTGAGCTGTTTAAGTTTCGACTCTCTAGGTTCAAGGAGCCGTGCACAGTCGGGCGTCAAACACGGCTCCCCCTAAAAAAAGTGGTTATTTTACCGCTTTGGCGTGAATACTGTCGCAGGTGAACGCAGACATACTGCTTATCATTAACAGACACCAGTGACGGGCTTTTTAATGGTGTCAACATCGATAACTTTGAATGACCTTGAACTTTCAAAATAGAGGGTTTTAGTGTTTTTTACAATTTTTTGCCGTGGTGCACATTTCATAAGTGAATTGCGCCGATATGGCTGGAGATAGACCTGGGCAACCTGCAAACAGAAACTGCTAAGGCTGTCGCGCGTCTCGTGAGCTTTGCTCAAATTACTCGTCACAATCTCGGCTACAGTCATGCGTCATTCATAAACCAAACGACAGTCTCAGCATGATTAAGGTTCGATACCGCACTGTCTAAAGTGGTATTATACACTGTAGGCCTAAGCTCGCACTGCGTATAATATACACTCGCTTACCTACTCCAGCAGTGCGGTATCTAGTATATACTGGAACATGCTTTCTGTAGATCGACCAATCGGGCAGTTTGAGAAACGATTACGGTTGTTTCGGTCGTTGCGGTGAAGGATGGGTTTTTGGCTCAGTGCCAAAAAAACGAAAATCACCTTACCCTCAATGTCACGGTTATTTTCGCGTGGTAACGCGCGGTTTGTTTACCGCACGGTCGGCCTAGCCTGAGACCACGCGACGCCCCATTGCGATCCCGATTTCCGCTTCCGATTTTTTCGTACAGACCCACAAATTTTTGCGGATTGGCCTTAAAGCCTTTCTTTTCGACTTCGAACACGCTGAGTGTTTAACGCTGTGTTCGGGTATTTAAAATGACCAATATTCAAAAGATGGTCGAGGCTAAATGCTTCTAAAACCCGTGCATGTGCGTTTAACTTTTATGCGCCACTCTTTAGGCTAGTTCTGCTTTAATTACTTCTCGGTGTTTGTGAAAAATTTTCTTCAAACTAGTTCGCTTTTATTATTGTGCAAATATGTACTACGCAACAAGAACCGACAAAACACCAATAAGTAGACTAATATAACAATGTCAAAATAAAAAGAGTGATGCCCTATTGTCGTAGCGAACAGCGCGCGACGCAATACCCCTTACATCCGTCACGCTTTACGTTGATTAAAATTGCGCCGCCCGGACTGTATTTCACCAGAAATTTGGGGCATCTGGCCAAGATTAAGTCGCCGTTGTTTGGTCTCCAAAGATCGAAGACTGTAGGCCTAAGCCAAGTAGACCTGTGTCATATTCCAATTAGGCCTAAGCCTATCGAAAGAAATACAAAATAAAAAGTAGAAAAAGTAGAATCATTATAATACACGTGACTTACAAGACAACAATTTATGATCGATGTAAATCGATGTAAGCAAAATATGAACGAATATCAGGAAACTGCCATTTCTCGCACTGCAGGGCTCAATGAGCTTGGTAACAGTGGCGTAGCCAGAATTTAGTTGTAGTGGGGGCACTTGAAGGGTGGGAAATGGGG